>ENA-OUPA01000074-OUPA01000074.1-human-gut-metagenome-genome-assembly--contig:-NODE-74-length-84900-cov-8.29679_pt1 | contig 84900 bp, 53 predicted proteins | sample MGYA00237939_ERZ548770 | MGnify/ENA primary metagenome ERZ548770 (study PRJEB26490, sample SAMN05356877) | human gut metagenome | biome: terrestrial biome; feature: human-associated habitat; material...
GAGCCGTGGATGGCATAACCATTCGCGTTGACGTGGCACGCGGTGGTCGAGTAGAGGCCCGACACGCAACGGAGCCACACGTTGGACCGGGCGCCGTCGGGCGTTCGGAAGATGCGGTCGCGCGGCAGCTTGAAGGCGGGAATCTGGCCGACGAGGCCGCTGCCGTAGCGGCTCCCCCAGTATACGCAGCCGTACATCTCGCCCTCGTCGGGCAGCCACAGGCGCCCGATGTTCTTCCATCCCAAGGTAGTCGAGTCGGTCAGCTTGGCGGATGCGCTGTACCGGCTCTCAAGCAGGGCGATGCGCTCCTTCATCACGGCGCGCACCTCGGCTGGGAACTTCGGCAGCAGCGTGTCGGTGAGGTACTTGTAGACGTTGCTGGCCATGTAGGGGTATGGCTCGGCGGCGGTGCCGTTGTTGTCGTTGGTCGTGTTCCACTGGACGCGCTCCGGGAATGCGGTGCGGGTGCACATGAGGAGGCTCGGGCCTTGCGCGGGGTCGCAGCACCCCCTGTCGTGGTCGAATGAGCCGATCATATACGGGTACGGGTTCGATTCGACCTGAACGTTGGCGTAGTCGCCCACGCGGAGGCCTGCGTATGCCCGCATGCCCACGGCCGCGTCCTTGGCCAGGTCAACGCGGTCGGCTAGGTACTCCCACACGTTGGCGTAGCCGTTGGCGATCTCGTCCTCGAACAGCACCTCAAGGTTGCGCCCCTCGAATGTGTCGTTGGCCTGCTGGGTGTTCAGCAGGATGGGGCCGCCCCGGAAGTCCTCATCGACCTCCTCAAGCGCCAGAATCTTCTTCTCCTGCGCTGCGATGAGGGCGCGGCCCTCGGCATCTACGATCTCGCGCTTCTCGCGCACGCCGTCATCGTTGATGAAGGATAGATGGGTCACCTGTGGCATGTTGCTATGCTCCAATCTCTAGGGTCTCGGTATCGTCGTTCATGGTCGCCGCCTTGAAGACGGCGATGGTGCCGATCTCATCGTCTTCCGCGTACCCCGCCATGTCGAAGGAGGCGAAGAGAACATCCGCGACGGCCCACACGTCGCCGTTCTCGCGGGTTGCCCGGTGGGCGAGCTGGTCGATGGCCGTGAGGACGCCGTCCATGTCGAAGCCCTGGCCGTGGATCGCATCGATGATGGCCTGCGCCTCGCGGCTGATGACCAGGGCGGCGGCCACCGCCTCATCGATCTCGCGCACGCCGTTCAGCACCTTCTGCAGAACGTCCTCGGTGACCTCTGGCAAGAGGGTGTCGTACACGTCGCCGCTCTCGTTGATGAGGAAGGGGCGCTCCATCTTCTGGGTGATGATTCGCTGCTCCAGGCCGAGGTAGCCGATGATCGTGACGAACAGGCGCCCTTCGGTGAGCAGCACATTGGCGGGAATCTCGCACTGGCCGCCGGTGATCTCGATGGGGTTGCTCCGCTCGCCGTCGGCGGCGTTCACGAAGACGGCCACCACGTCGGTCATGTAGTCCCATTCGCTGTCCCACGCCACGCGCAGAACGTCCCCGCGAACGCAGTGCTGTACCCAGCGGTCGTTGCGGGGGTAGGTTATCTTGCGGTCCACGATTCGCACATCGTGGATCCTTGCGTTTCTAGGCATGCCGGTCCTTTCTATAGTCCGAGCAGCTTCTCAAGCGTTGCCACCTTGGATGCTAGGGCGGCTGTCGCCTGGGAGGACTGCTTTGCGGTCGAATCGCCGAGGTCGATGCTGGAGTTGTGTGGCTCGTTTATGTCGATGGTCTGCTTGATGATCTCAAGCGGCTCATCCAGCCCGACCAGTCGGTTGCGGCATGGGTACCAGTCGAGGAGGCGGAACTCGTCGGGCGCGAGGTCGATGAGCGAGAGGTCGTAGGCGTTCACTGCTGCGGAGTGGGGGTACTTGTTGTTCTCGGCGAGCCATGCGCGCGCCGAGCTGAGCAGGTTGCTCGGCTGGGTCACATCGTCCCAGGTGTGCGTGCCCTCGATGATGCCGTACTTGGCCATGGCCTCGGCATCATCGATGTACTCGCGCCCGCCGTTGGCGCTGGCCACCGTGATGCGGTCCTCGCTATCCTCCAGCTTCGCTCCCAGGGGCCTCAGCCGCGTGATGATCTGGGTGGGGTCCTCGTCCATGCTCACGCTGGCCATGTTCCTGGCCACCTCGATGGGCGTTTCCCTGTCGGCGCCCAGCTTCGCGCTGTAGTCCAGATAGAGCAGGCCGTCGGCCTCGTTGCGGCGCACGATCATCTCCCCGCCGAACACATCCACCAGCTTCTTGACGAGCGTATCTCGCGTGTTGTCGCGCTGCAGCCCCTTGTACACGCCGCCGGTTGTCTCATAGGTCACCAGGTCAACATTGCCGCGATATATGCGCTTGTGGGCCTCCACGCGCTCGTTATGGCGTGCCAGCACGTAGTCGATGAACTCTTGGAGGCCGGTGCGACCGCCCCCGCCGGACCACTGCCGCTCCGCCAGGTAAGGCTGGGTCGAATCGCACAGATATGCCTCCACGCCCTCGCACTGCACCGACTTGAACACCGTGCCGCTGCCGTCCATGGACGCCGGCGCCTTCACCACGCGGCCATCGAAGTCGAGGAGGCCGGTCTTGCCGTTCCTGACCTGGATGGTGGTCTTGAAGCTGTGGAGCAGATCGTAGCCGGGGTTGTCCGGGTAGATGGTGAAGCTGAGGCAGTCGATCGCATTGCGCTCCTTGGCAACCTGGGCCGAGGCGATGCGCTCATAGCGGTCGTGGATGTTCACAGCCTCGCCGTCATTGAATAGCGTGACGGTGTACAGCATTACATCCGCTCCTCGAACCATGTGATGACAGCGCCGCCGCCGTCAACCTCTATCTCCACCATACCGCTCTCAAGGCAGAGGCTCGTGACCTGCTTCCTTCGCACCGTGACCGTATCGCCGCCCACGGTGATAGTTGCCCAGTCCCGAAGAGGCTCGGCCGTGATGCGCACGGGGCGGCCCTCGTTTATGACGTAGTTGGTACCAACCTCAAGCGTGGCTGTGCTCTCATCGTCCGCCACCATGAAGGGGTAGAGGTCGAAGGATGCGGTCACCTTGGCCTGCGCACCGCTTTTGGCGTGCTCACACGAGGTATCCGAGCAGCTGCCGTGGTTGTGGAACTCCTCGAACATGCTGTCGCGTATGTCGGCGTTGTAGATGCCGGAGAGCCATGCGACGAACTCGCGCACGCCCTCCATCATGTCCTCCACGCCGGCGAAGTCCTTGGCGAAGGTGTAGGCGATGGCCTTCTCTTCGTAGAACGCCTCGCCATACACGCCGGTGTAGTCGAGCGAGCCGTTCGCGTAGGGTACGGTCACCTTCGTCTGGCGCAGCTTCGGTGGCGTCTCCTGGCGGTCGGTGAGGCGCCACCCGAAGTCATCGAGGGAATGGTAGCCGTCCACGCTGATGCCGGGGTTCATCATAGTGCCAGTCCTCTCTTTGCGTTGCTGTATCTGCTTCCGTTGATCTGATCCAGGTATGGCGCAAGCACCTCGCCGACCGTCCTGCCGTCCAGCTTCACGACGGTCTGGCCGATGCCGGCCCGCGCCAGCGCCTTCACGATGGCGCCGGCAAACCTCTCCTCGTCAATGCCTCCCCCTCCCATAGCGTTGAGGTCGTTGGCGACGGCCTCGGAGAAGGGCTTCATCCGCGAGCCTGCCAGCGGCACCACTGCCTCTGGGCCGGCCTCGCCGATACCGATGATCTGGGCGCTGTTGAAGATGCCGCCCTTGGCGTACCATTCGATCGATAGCGACGGGATGGAGCCTTTGAGAAGGTCGCCGATCTGCCAGCCGCTCGGTGAGATGGCGAAGTGGGGCAGGTTGATGTGGGGCAGCGTTATATGGAAATTCGAGAAGAAGCCCTTGATGGTCGCGATGATGTTGGCCAGCGTGTTCTTCGCGGTCTCGATGGGGTTTGTGATTGCGTTCTTAACGCCGTCGAAGATGCCCATAACGGTGCCCACCAGGTTGCCGAAGGTGCTGGTGATGTTGTTCCAGATGCCCCGCACGGCGTTCCCGATGTTGGAGGTGATGGCGGTCCAGATGCTGCTCGCCGTGCTGAAAACGCTGTTCCAAATAGAGGCCCAGATGTTGTAGATGCCGGTGAGGACCGCGCTGATGATCGAGGTGAGCGCGTTGAAGACGTTGGCACCTGCCTGAAGGATGCCGTTGACGATGCTCTCGAAAATCTGCTTGATTCCGCTCCACACCGCGCCCCAGTCCCCGCTGATGATGCCGGTGACCACCTGGATGATGCCCTGAATCACGCCCATGACGGTCTCGACGGTGTTGCTGATGTTGCTCCATACAGTCGTGGCCACCGCCGACACCACGCCCCAGCAGCCGTCCCAGATCGCCTGCACCACCGGCATGACCGCGCTGATCGCGGCCTGCACGGCGTACATGCCAGCTTGCACGATAGGGGCGATCTGCTCCCAGGCGCCCATTACGGCGCCGACAATGGCGTCCCAGAGCGCCGAGAACGTGCCCTGGAACTCCTGGAAGTGGCCCATGAGGGGAGTGATGACGTTGGCCATGACCCAATCGGCGATGGACTGCACCGCCGCCCTCACGGCATCCCAGACGCCGATCCAGAAGTTGCGGAACTCGTCGGAGGTATTCCACAGGTACACGAAGGCGGCCACGAGCGCGCCGATGAGCGTGATGACGATGCCGATGGGGTTCAGCTTCATGGTGCCGTTGAGCAGCTTGGTGGCCGTGTCTACCGCCGTGGTAGCCACAGCGCGCGCCTTCTCCGCCACGGCCACCGCTGTCGAGTACGCCTTGTATGCCACTAGGGCGCCGCCAAGTGCGGCGAGCACAGGGATGGCCGCGTCGATGATCGCAGTGGTGCGCTCCATGTTTCCGCCGATCTCGTCGGCGATGCAGCCTCCGAACTGCTGCAGCGCCGGTAGGACCGTGCCGGTGACGATTCCGGTGGCCTGCTCAAGGGGCTGCCTGAACTTCTCGAACACCGCGGCCCCGAACTCGGCGAGCCACTGGGCAGCCTCCTCGATCTTGGGGATGAGGCTTTCGAGGCCGGGTACTACCGTGCCGGTGACGAACTGCACGGCGTTGCGCAGCGGCTCCTGCAGGTGCTCGTAAACCTTCAGGCTCAGCTCCTCAAGCGCCGAACCCATGGCCGCGAGGTCGCCTCCGAGGTTGTCGGTCATGATGGCAGCCGTCTCCTCGGCGGTGCCGGCGCATCCGTACAGTTCGGCGCGGAAGCCGCTCATCTCGTCGGCGCCCGCGTTGAGCATGAGATTCAAGCCCTTGATGCTGTCGGCCGTGAAGGTGCTCTGCAGCGCGGCGGCCTTCTCGGCCTCTCCCATGCCGTCGGTGGCGGCCTCAACGTCGGCCAGAATGTCGGCGAAGTCGCGGTAGTTGCCCTGCGCGTCCATGACCGCGATGGACTGGTCGCCGATGGCGATGGCTCCGTCCTCCATCTTGTCGGTCATATCGCGCAGAACGGCGTTCAGTGCGGTGCCAGCTTCGGATCCCTTGAGACCTTGGTTGGCCATCATTGCGATTGCCGCCGAGGTGGTCTCCACGTCCATGCCTGCCGCGTTCGCGTTTGCCGCGCAGTTTTTAAACGCTTGCCCCAGTCCGTCTACCGTTGTGTTGGCGTTTGCTTGGGCATAGGCCAGCACGTCCACCATGCGGGCCGTCTCGGATGCCTCCATGTTGAAGGCGCTGAGATAGTCGGTAACGAGGTCGGAGGCGGCCGCCAGCTCCATCTCGCCCGCCTGCGCGAGGGTGAGCACGCTGCCAACGCCGTCGAGCATCTGCTGGGTGTCCCAGCCGGCCAGCGCCATGTAGCCGAGCGCGTCGGCTGCCTGAGAGGCCGAGAACGTGGTGGATGCGCCGAGCTCTCGGGCCTTGGCTTCAAGTGCGGCCAGATCGTCGCCGGTAGCGCCGGAGAGGGCGCTCACCTTGCTCATTGAGGTCTCGAAGGTCTGACCGACCTCCACTACTTGGCTGCAGAAGTCCTTGACGGCGGCGGTTGCCACCATGATTCCCTGGGTCGCCAGGTTGGCGAGGATGCCCTTGAGAACGGTGAAGCCGTCCCCGGACTTCTTGGCCGCGTCCTCGCCCTCCTTTACGCCCGACCAGTTGAGCGAGCCGTCGGCCTTCTTGATCTCCTCAAGGCTGACCTTGATCTTCTTTGCGCCTGCGGTGACGCCGCTCTCGTTGAGTTTCGCGTCGATTGTTACGCTGTTGCCCGCCATGGACTACGCCCCCTTCTGGGCGGCGCGCTTCATGGCCGCGAACATGCCCGCAGTGGTGTCGTTCGCGCTCTTTGCGGCGTCCTCCGTCTTTCCGAGGGCGAAGTGCTTGGCGCGTGCCGCGAATGCGTCGCAGATGTCGGCGTTGTGCTTGGCGCGCTTCGGGGGCTTCGCCGTGCGGTAGTAGACGGCCTGCTGGAACGGCGTCTCGGTGTCGGCCTCCAGCAGCATCCCGAGCAGGGAGCACATGTCCGCATACGACAGGGAGCGAGAGGCCTCATCCCAGTCGATTCCGAAGCACTGCAAGAGGGAGGCGCGGATGCGGGCGGCGTCCTCCTCGAAGTCGAACACGGCGGCTTCGTGCTCCGATGCGTGGCGGCCGTCCGCTGAAATGTCGAGGCCGAACGCCTCCCAGACGATGTGGATGAGAAGTTCTCCCAGGCCCTCGCCCGCCATGGAGGCGGTGCCCAAGGGGTCGGGGAACAGCATGCGAACGAGGAGCTGCGCCTTATCGTCGGGCTGCAACTCCTCGTCGTGGAATAGTTCGATGACCAGGATGCCGTTTCGCGCGGAATCGAAAACGTCAACCTGCCGGCCGTTCCAGCTGTAGGTGCTGACCAGGTGGCCGTTTCTGTGGTTAGTCTTCCGTGTCAGGCTCGGGCTGCGCATCTTCGACCTCCGCGAGGTAATGCGCTGCCTTATCGTTCAGAACGTCATCGTGGCGCTCGTTCACCGTTTCGTTGATGACCGCGAACACCTTGCCGAAGACCACGTTGCAGTCCTCTTTCCTGATCTCCCTGCCCATGCCGCAGGCCTTGACGATCGCGTCGTAGTCGGCCTCCCCGATCGCCTGCTTGATGGGCTTCTCCATCACCTTGGCGAGTTCGGCGTTGAGCTCGCGAACCTGCTGGGGGTTCCTGCCCTTCTGCGCCTTGTCCCGCAAGGTTTCGAGGCTCTTCATCTTCTGCGCGGCCTTCTTGCAGGCGGCAGCCAGATCGAGCAGGCCGTCCACCGACACGTTGATGGCGGTGCGGACGATCTGCCCCTCGATCTCGATATCCAGAAGCTCGTAGGGTGACTTGAGGCTAATGATCTTCATGGTTCCTCTTTTCCTGCGCTGTTGGAAAAGAAAAGCCGGGGCGCAGCGCATTCGCCCCGGCCTCACGACCGATATTCCTATGTGTGTCGCTTCGGGCCTACGCCGCGGTGACCTCCACCTCAACGGTTGCGCGGATGGACGGCTTGGCCGCGCAGCGGACGCCCAGGCGCGTCTTGCCCGCCTTCACGCCCGTCACGATGCCATCGGCGGTGACGCGCGCGATATCGGTGTCCTCGATGGCGTAGAGGCACCAGTCGCTAGCGGTCTCGGGCGCGACGGTCGGGGCGATCTGCTCGGTCTTGCCGACGGCCACGGTGACGGCCTCCTCCACGGTGATCTCGGCGGGGAGGTGGTGGCCCTTGGCCTGCTGCACCAGCTTCGGCGTGTCGTTGCGCGCCATGGCGAAGCTGATGGCCTGCTTGTCGGATGCGGCGCCGTTCGGGCCTGATACGTTGATATCCTTGAGCGTCACGTCCTCCTCGATGATCTCGCCCGTGGGAGAGACGATGCGGTACTGGGTCTTCCGCTCGTCGCCGAAGCTCTCCTCGAGGCCCGCCAGGTATTCCTGGAGCGGGTCTCCGATGAGGCGCTTGCCCGTCACGCTGGTGGTCTTGGTCACGCCCGTCACGGTGGTGACGGTGTTGCCGCCCGTGGAGTAGTCCTCGGTCTCGTCGGTCTTCTCGGAGCGTTCGGGCGAAATGTCCTCGATGCCCGGACCCATGTAGGCCCAGGTCGGCTCGCTCTCCTCCGGGGTGGTGTTCAGGAGGTTCGCGTACTGGTAGTTCAGAGCGAACCCGATATCGACGGTCTTGGCCATTAGAAGAAGTCCTTTCTCGTGTCGATGTACACGTCGAAGGCCCAGACGAAGCGGCCCGACTCGTCCCATGGGAGGGGCTGCGGGTCTGTGGTCTCAACGCTGTCCAGCAGGTAGCTGCCATCCTCGGAATCGAGCGGGGAGGTGCGCAGCACGCCCTCCGCCCTCTGCGCGTCGCACATGGCAGCGAACTCGCTCACGCGCTTCACGATGACGGTGACGCGCAAGGGCGATGTGGTGGTGCCGTCGTAGTAGACGGTCTTGCGGTCGGGGATGCCGAAGGCGAGCGTCACCGATTCGGGGTGGCGTCTCCCGTCCGGCATGGTGTTGAAAACGTCATGGATGCCAGCCTCGCCGAGGCGCTTGCGCATCACGTCCAGCAGGTCCATTCTCACTCGCCTCCGAACAGGGACTCGGCGTACTTCACGAGCGCCGGCATGTCGTTGCGCGCGCACGCCTCGTCCCAGTGGTCGCACGTGCCCGCGGTGCTGTGGGCCATGGGCACGCTGTACTGCCTTGCCGCGTAGGGCGTTGACCAGATGAGCAGGCCGTCGGCGTAGCGGCTGTTCATGGGTTCGGACGCCCTTAGCGTGTTCTCGTCCCTGGGCACGTACTTCCGCATGACGAGGGCCGCGCGCATGGCGTACTCCTCCTGGCGCTTGCGCCGGGCCGCAGGGGCGATCATCGCGTCAAGCTGCGGCGTGCTGATTATCACCGTCATTTGAGCACCACCTCCCAGTGGTGGACGCGCCCGCGGCCGTCCTTGATCGGGCTGCACTCGTGGACGGTGGCCTCCGACACCTCGCCGTCGACGCTCACCAGCGAGCCGGCGGGGATGGCGAAGGCCCCGGTGCTCGCCTTCGGGTCGATGAACAGGGTGCCCCTCACGGGTGCCTGCAGCTGGTAGTCGGTTCGCCTGATGGAGGCCGAAGCGTCGAACCACACGCGATCGATAGTCCTAGGCTCCTCGAACTCGCCGCCGTAGGCGCCATCCTTCGGGACGCGCACCACGGCGGTCTGGCGCAGCATCCTGCGCGGGAGGGGAATCATCGAAGCCCCTGGTAGAGAAGAGAGGATCCGACGAGTTCGCGGCGCACGGCTCGGCGCATGTCCGCATCGTATAGGGATGCTGTGCCGCCGCCGGCCATGGAGGCCGAGAACTTGCCGAGCGTGATTGATGCCACGGCCTCGCCGATGCCGCCGGATGCGCCGTAGGCGTCATCGACCTCCACGGTGGCGCATACCGCGCGGATGTAGGCGGCCTCGTCTTCCTCGTCCTGCGGCTCGTTGTAGCCGATCACATCGCGGACCGCAGACACCGCCGCCCGGAGGGAAGCCGCGAAGGCATCCTCTCCGAGCGTTCCGCCCTGACCCTTGTAGAGTTCGTATGTGACGGAGGGGAGCGGCATCTGCTAGTTGTCCCCCTCTCCGGCTTCGGCGGCGGCCTTGGCCTCTGCGCCCTTATCGGCCGCAGTCTCGGTGTTCGCGGCGCCGTCGGCCTTCTCGGCCTCGCCAGCGCCCTTCTCCGCCTCGGCAGCGGCGGCCTTGGCCTCTGCGCCCTTGGATGCTGCGGGCTTCTTGGCCTGCTTGGGCTTGGAGGCCCCGGCCTTCTTCTGCACTGCCTTGCCCTCGAAGAGCAGTCCCACGGTCTTCATTCGTTTCCTCCTTACTTGTGGCTCATGTAGATGCCGGCGCGCTTGTTCTCGTAGCCGTCGACCACGCCGTACTTGCGGTACTTCACGATATCGGCATCGGCGTCGGGGTTCTGGTCCGCCGGGATGACGGTGGGGCCGGCGACGTGGCGGTCGAACTTGATGAGCGCGGGCTTGTGCACGATCAGGAAGTTGATCGGCTTGGCAACGCCCGCCAGCTCGTAGTAATCGCCCAGGCTCGCCTTGGCGGGGCTTGCCACCTTGGTGTACGTGGTGCCGCTCTTGGTGTAGTAGTCCTTGCCGGCCACGATGTCGGTGTCGGCGGTCTTCTGGTAGCCGCCCTGAGCCGGGCGCCAGCCGCCGGCGATCTCGTCGCCGTCGCGGCCGTTGAGCAGGTCGATGGCGGTGTAGAAGCGGCCGCGCGGCACCTTCCGGATGGCGGCGAAGCCGTCCAGCGCCTCGCGGGACTTGGTGGTGTCCAGCGCCTTGACGGACTTGAGGAGCGTGGAGGTCGTGAACAGGTAACGCTGCTCCTCGGGCACTTCCATCTCGTCCATCTCGGTGGTGGCGGTGAGGATGGCCTCCAGGAACTGGACACCGTTCTCGATGCTGTCGGAGTTGCTGGTGATGCCCTCCAGTGCCGCGATCTTGGCGAAGGTGAAGGCATCGCCCTCGGGCGCAACATGATCGCGCAGCAGGGTGTTCGCCGCCTGCCCGAAGGCGAGATCGAAGCTCTCCTGGTTGTCCATGGAGTCGACCATGATCTTGGTGCCGCGGTCGTAGTCGGCCTCCACGGTCTTCCACACGAGGTTCACGCCGCTGTTGGACGTGTAGCCGCTCGCGCGGTCGTAGTCGCCGAGGCCGCCGACTTCCATCTGGGGATAGCAGAACTCGTGCATGTTCTGGGTCGGGCGAATCTGGGACGGGGCGCTGTCGAGCACGGAGGTGACGGCCGCGGCGCGGTACGCCTCGTCCAGGATGGTCTGGATGCCCTTGGGCAGTGTGATCTGGTTAGGCATTGAATGCTCCTATTCGTTGGTCAGCCCGAACATCTCGCGCATCTTCTTGGTGCGCTCGTCCTCGGGGTCGGGGGCGCCCTTCGGGTTGCCCCCCGTTCGCTTGGTGTTGTCGGAAGAGGTGAACAGGTAGGGAGCGGCCTCTTTCAGCTTGGACACGTCGCCGTCGAACTCCTTGAGGCGCGCGGCGGCGGCCACAACGTCGTGGCACCCCGCCTCCTTGAGGGCGGCCTCGGTCTTCGCGGCCGCCTGCTCGGCCTTGAAGTCCGCGAACTCCTTTGCGAGTTTCTTGTAGCCCTCCGCCTCGGCCTTCGCGGCATCGCGCTCGCTCTCCACCTTCGCGAGGTCGCGCTGGTACTTGTAGGCGTTCACCGTGCTGCCGACGGGCGCGGCGGGCTGCGGCGCGGGTTCTGCCGGCGCGGGGCTGGGCTCTGCCGCGGGCGCGGCGGGCTGCGGCGCTGCCGCAGGCTCGGTCGCGGGCGTAGGGGCCGGCGTCTGCTCCGGCGTGGTGGGGGTGGGTGTCTGTGCGCTTCCTGTCATTCTTCCAACCTTTCTCCGGGGTTTGGTTTCCGCGCTTCTCTGCGCGCTTCGGTACCCGATTGCCGCTCGGGCGGGCGATGTGAGACCGTTGCCGCCGTCTCTCGCGCAGTTGGAAGTCTCCCGAAGGTGTCGCTCGGGGCATGAAAAAGCCCCGCGCTGGGCGGGGCTTGGTGTGTCGCTATGCTATCGCGTCCTCTGGGAGGCCGGGGTCGAATGGCTGCCCTGTGGCAAGGCATCGCCGGATTGCAGCGATGACCGCCTCATCCGGCTCGCTCATCATCATCATGCGAGGGAACTGGTCATCGAATCGCTCGGCGTATTCGTCCATAAGTTGATCTAGTTCGGTCATAGCGTGCCTTTCTCTATCGCTTCGATTATATTCTCGAATATGGCCGCGGACTTCGGGAGGTACTGCTTGAGCACCGCGAGGCTATCCGGGCTGGTGATGTGCGCGCTGTAGAACTCAGCGAACGCTTCGCGCGCCAGGGCGCCGTTGCCTTTGTCCCAGTAGCTCTTGCCGTGGCCCCAGCCGCCCTTGACCTTCGCCCCTGTGGCTCCCTCGAATATATCGGACAGATCGGCCTTCTGGGCGTCGGTCATGGCCCTGATCTCGCGGCTCACCTCATCGTATGCGCGCTGCTTCTTGATGGCCTCCTTGTACTGCGGATCCTTCTTTACCGCCGCCACGATCTCCTTCTTGTACCCCTTGGCCGCTGCAACCCCCTCGGGCGTCATGCCCCACTCCTCGGCATCGAAGCCGGGGGATGTGACCCGCTGGTACGACCGGGCCTTGTGCCTGAGCGCCTGGAAGGTCGCCTCCGAGAGCATCCCCGCGTCGCGCATGCCCCGAAGGTCCAGGGCGTCGATGAACGCCGAGGCCCGCGCCTTTATGCGCGCGTGCACCGCGTCAACGTAGGCGGTGGCCTCAGCCTTGAGCATCTTGCCGAAGGCGTTGCCCTTGTACTTCGTGGAGGCGTACATTTCGCCATAGGCTACGCCCGCCGCTCGCTTGGTCATGGAGTTCTGCGCGCCGGTGCTGAGGTAGTCGATATGGTGGCCGAACTCGTGGAACCAGGTGTTCATGGACGGCTGCCGCGCGTCCGCGTAGGTGTTCGCCACGCTCAGGCGAACGCTAACATCGCGGGGCGAGAAGTGGGCGGTGCCGCGGTAGGCGTGATCCATCAGGCTCAGCTGCTCTTCGTAGCGCAGATACACGCGCGTCGGTGCGGTCGCGCCCTTGCCCACCAGCTGCGCGATCTTATCCACGTGCTTGGCTTCCATCTTCGAGTAGACGGACGCGGACCGATCGACCGCGGACTTGGCCGCGTGCTTCGCGTTCGCCACCTTCGCCGGGTTTCGCAAGGCGCTCACCATGCTCTTGAAGACCGCCTGCTGCTCCTTTGCCGTGAGGGCGGCGAAGTCCGATGCCGTGCCCCCGCGCTTGGCCATCGCATCGGCCATGGCCTTGCGCGCCGCGCTCTTGCTGATGCCGTTGGCCTTGAGGGCGCTCGCCGCGCCAGAGCCGCCGAGAAAATCGTCCAGCTTCCTGCCCGATGCCTTGAGGCTCGCGGTCTTCGGCATGTCGCCCGCCCACTCCCTGTTCGGCTTGCGGGTGAGCACGTGCGTCCCGGGCTTCGCCTTGCCGTTCGCCTCCGCAATGAGTTCGCGCATGGCGCTCTGGCTGCTCTTCAGCTTGTCCTGTGCCTTGAGCAGCGCGCTCTTGCTCTCAAGGCTGCCGAACCTCTCGTATGCCTGCTGGGCGCCCCGCACCTCGCGCTTGGCCTCCCGGATGCGGCGCTCCAGGTACCGCTGGGTCTGCTCGTACTCGTATACCTCGGCCCCGCTCAAGCCGCTGGGGTGCTTCGGGTCCGGCTCGTATGCGCGCGGAGCGCCGTGCCGGTACGGGCCGAAGCTGTGGCGGCAGTTGGCGCCGAGGAGGCCGTCTACCTGCCCGTATCGCGTGGCCTCGTAGAAGTCGCGGTATCGGTGGCCGTCGATCTCCACCTCGCCCTTTAGGCTGAACACCTGCCCCTGCCACTCCGCGTGGCTCGGCCGGCTGTCCTCGTGGCTTGACACCTCAACGAGCGTCACGTCGCTGGCCTCGATGCGCTCCAAGGTCATGCGCGCGCCGTCCTGGGCTATCTGGGTGCGGATGTGCCGCCGCACGGCCACGTCCACCTTGTTCCGCACGGTGACGGTGCCGGTGGCGCTGTTCTGGTACGTGATGATCGGGATGCCCTCGCGCTCCAGCTTGCGGACGGCCGAGTGCAGGGCGCGCTCGGTTGTCATGGTGCCGGTGTTCACGCGCGTGACCGCCTCGATGGACGCGCCGAGGAACGCCTGCTTCGCCCCCTCGACCATTTGCAGGTTGTCGCGCGCCAGTATCCTGGCCACGCCATCGACCGTCGCGGTCACCTGTTGCGGCCACATGGGCGAGCCTTCGCCCACCCGATTGAGGTCATCCTCGTCGGATGCGCGCAGAAGGCGCTCCGCCGTGGCGCGCACCTCCCCGTCGATCTGCTCGGCCCTGTCCTCGATATAGCCCCGCAGCTTGGCCGTGTGCGACTGCGCCAGGAGGTTCAGCTCCGTGATGGTCGCCTGGTCGAGCCTATCGACCGATAGCAGCGCCCCCACCAGGTGGTCGAGCATCCTGGCTTCGATGTCGTTGTACACGGCGGCCACGGAGTTGCCGGCAGCCTCCAGCTGATCGGGGGAGAACATCAGAACCCTGGGTCGATCGCCGGAGCCTCGTCGTGCACCGCTGCTGCCGCCTCTTCCTCGGTGAACCCGCAGTAGTCCTGCAGGTACTTGCGTTTGAGCGCGGGGATGCCGAGGACGCTGATCTCGGTGAGCGCCATGTTCTTGTCGGTCTGGGTATCGGTGATGATGCTGTCATCGAAGTCGATGGACACGGGCGCGGACGGGTCCACCGATGTGCCACAGAGGTGCTTGCACACCCCCGCGATGCCGCGCACCAGCTCGGCGATGGAGCCGCGCAGCGCGTTCTGGTGCTTCTTGAGAGTGCGGGCCAGCATGGAGGAGTCGCTTACCACCTCGGTGGCGGTCTTGAGTCCGTCCTTGTGGTCCCAGGCCCAGTAGTTGTCGCCGAGGCCGCAGGCGATGGAGAGCATCTTGAGGCCGGCGTTGATGGCCGCCTCGTTGTCGGCGATGCGCATCTCGGGCTGCACCACCTTGAGCGGGTCGGTTCCCTCGTCTCCCGGGGGCGTGCGGAAGGTGATATCGTCGGCCTCGCCGAATGCGGCGTACTCCGTCACCTTCTTGCCGTTGGCGTTCTTCGTGGTCTTCTTCTCGATCATGGTGTCGGTGACGAACATCTTGGGGCGGGACACACGGAGGTGCACCAGCAGCGAGGTCAGCGCCTCGTCGGTGGCCTTGATGGCGCTGATGCCCTTCTCGTACACGCTCGCGCCCATGGCGCAGTAGCTGAAATGGGGGTTCGGGACGGCCGGCTTCACGAGCGCGAACGTCTTGTGCGGCGACTTGGTGTCCAGGTCGGTGGTCACTCCCTCGGGGTACACCATGCGGTGGCTCTTCACGTCGAACAGCTGGGTGAGGATGTGGTAGGTGCCTCCGAGCAGGATGTGCGCTTGGCACTGGTCGTAATCTCGCCCGTCCAGCTCCACGCGCGTCACGAAGGCGCACTGGGTGCACGTGTCGGCCGACCACGTGAGCGGGAGCACTTGCTGGGCGTCGTAGTCCTCGATCTTCACGCGGGCATCGGGATGGAGGAGGCCGTCATCGCTCACATCATCCACGCCGATGGCCCAGCCGCCCGTGCCGAGGGCGAAGGCGCGGGTGGTGAAGTCCGCCTGGTTGACGCCGAAGCCTCCGAAGTGGGCGGCCAGGACCTCCTGCATGCCCTTGTCCTCCGCAGTGATCTCCAGCTTCTCGTTCATGAGCAGGTCGCTCCACGCCTCGGCGGCCAGCGCGGCCGGGTGCAGCGTCTCGCGGTCGTTCCTGAACAGCTTGAAGCCGCGGCGCGCGCGGTAGTGGTACCACTGGTTGTCCGCTGTGTACCAGCCCCAGTATGCCGCGATGGTGCTGGCCATGCGCACATCGGGGGAGTAGCCCAGCATCTTGAGCCAATCGATCGCGTAGGCGTATGTTCCGCGTTCCTCTGCCATCAAAGCCCCTGTCTAATCCATACGGACGCGGCGTAGCCTACCGCGTCGATCGTGTCATCGTTCACCTTCGGTAGTGTCTCGGTAATGTCGCCAGAGGGGGTTACGACGTACTCAAGGGAGGGGAACTGCTCGGCCGCCATCGGGCACGTCTCTGGGTCGATGACGATCTTGGCGAGGCGGTTGAACCACCGCACGCGCTCGGCGGGGGAGTTCACGCCCTGCTTGTACGCCTTGTGGGCGTGCAGGCCGTTGTTCTGGTAGTAGAGGATCATGGACTTCGCCGCGCTGTCGCACCACAGGTCGGCGTCCTCCTCGCCGAACTCCTCCAGGCGCTCGGTCAAGAGCGGAGCGGTCTTCGTGTCGTGCGCCTCGTGGCCGGTGGCCGTGTCCTCGTTGAGCAGCCACAGGGTGCCCTCGTCCACGTCGTAGGCGACGCGCATGTGGACCCACGGATGCACCGAGCCGGCGTCCACGCCGTGGCTGATGTTGTCCAAAGCGTCTCGCTCATCGTCGGTGATGGGGCGCACCTCGATGATCTCGGGGTCGATGACGTTGGCGCCCGTGCCGGTGGCCTCGCCGTCGTACTCGTGGCGGTAAGCCTTGGGGTTGCGCTTCCTCAGGGCCTCGGCCACGGCGATGAACGCCTCGCCCAGCCACTCCCTCGGCGCGTCCGTCCAGTGGGAGCGGTGCACGAGCCTGCCGTCCTGGGGCTGCCTGCTCTCCCGGTTCGTCCAGGCGTTGACGCTGATCGGGGGGTTGTAGCTGAGGAACGTCCACGTGGGCTGGTCTCCGCCGCCGCGCAGCACCGTCTGCTTTACGTTGCGGATGTAGGGATAGCCAGGGAACTGGGTGGCCTCCTCGAACCACACGTAGGCGATGTAGCCCTCCTCGGGCGTGAGGCCCTTGAGCGGGGAGTCCTCGGGATTCACGTTGTCGGCTCCGAAGAAGTAGATCACGTTCCCCGTGGGCTTGTGGGTCGCCTGGAGGGGAGACTTGCCCCATGTGAACTCGTCGGCCACCCCCATCCTGCGGGCCGCCTTCTTGATCTCGGCGTAGACGCTCGTGCGCAGCTTGTTGGAGCGGTTGCGCATGCACAGCGCGTTGCGCCCAGGCTCCGACGTGACGCCTCCGACGATCTCGGCGCTGATGCTCGATGACTTGAGCGAGCCGCGCCCGCCCTCGAACCAGTACTCCTCGTGGGCGTGCTCGGCTATGTCTCGGTGAACGTCGATGAAGGCGCGCCCGAGCAGCCGACCGAAGTCGTAGACGCGCAGGGCGCCGCCCGGGTTCTCGCGCTCGTCGGGCAGAACGTCCAGCAGCTTGGCGCCGGTGTCCACCATGACCTTGGCCGCGTCCTTGTCGATCACGCCCTGTCGCGCCTTCTCCACGGCGATCTTGGCCGAATGCGCGTTCAGGGCCGCCATGCGGTCGATGACGGCCGCACGCGACGCGACAGCCTCCTTTGCGGCCGCCTCCTGGAGTTCGGCCAACCTTGCGGAAACCTTGGGCAGCGCCTCAAGGCGGCAAGCCTGCGAATCGACGGCCGAGTCCTTCCACTTGACGGACTTGGGGTATGCCTCGCGGTACGCTTGGCGCTGGGAAAGCCCGCGGGCGCGGGCCTGGCAGTATTTCTCCTGGGGCGCGGTGAGCACTAGAAGCGTTCCCTGTGCTGGGTCACCCGCTTGCACCACGGGCACCACATGGTCTTGATGTGGTTCTTCTTGCGCAGGTGGCCGCGTCTGCGTCGCACCGGCATCATGCCCCCGCATTTCGTGCACCTCATCTGGCTGAGCGGCATCGGGCACCTCCTAACTACGGCATGGGATTGTTGCGAATCTGTCGCTATACAAGGGAGGAGCCGCCCTTGCCGGGGCGGCTCCGAGAGGAGGGTGCAGGCGGCGGGGTGAAGGAGTCTCAGGAAGCCCCCGCCTCTGCAAATGCATGTTCCTCCAGGTGTCGCCGCCTCTCCTCCGCCCTGCGCTTGCGGGTGCGCACGTGGTGGTGCTTGTCCGCCTTCAGATGGCACGGGGCGCACAGCGCCACGAGGTTGGACCGCTCGCAGTTCTCGGGGGTGTGGTCCTTGTGGTGCACCGTGAGCGTTCTGCGGTGGGTGTCGAACGGCTCTCCTGGACGGCGGCACTGCTTCCCGCACTCCTCGCACTTCCAGTCGGCCTCCTCCTTCACGGCTGTGGCGATCTGCTGCCAGTCCTCCGGGTATCGGTTCCTTTCCATTGGCATGGCTATCGCCTCACTGGGACGCGAGCGCCAGCAGGGGCTGGGCCGCGTCTGCGGCTGCCGTGGGCGCGGCCTTGGCTGCGGGGTTCAGGTATCTCCTCCAGGGGCGGCAGGGGATGCCGAGGGCTTCGGCGATGTGCTTCTCCAGCAGCGCGCCCTTGCTGCGCTCCCATCCGTCGAGCATCGCGATGCCCTGCACATAGGGGAGACCGGTGCGCTCGCCCTTGTGCCCCTTGTCGCATCTGACGCGCGTCATGGTCAGATGGTGCAGGCAGTGGAACATCGCACCCCTCCAGTCCTCGACGCCCTCAGGCACTATGTCGTGGGGTATGTCTACTCCGTATCCGTTGGCCATGAGCAGCCGCGCGGCCTCCTCGAATGCCGGCCGGTTGTTCCCCTCCATCCCCGATACCGGTCCGATCACGTAGAGCCTCATGCCAATCCCTCCAATTCCCCCATCAGGTTCCTCGTGGACTTCTCGGTGAGGCACATGGCCGCGCCGTCCTCGAATATCACGTAGCGGGCATCGGGGCACATGCGCACCACCGTGCCCAGGTCGATCATCCAGGGGGTGGTGCTGCGCTCGTTCTGCTGCTCCACCCGCACGAACTTCCTATCGCTCATGTTTCTTCTCCTTAGAAAACGGAGTCCACCGCTTCGATGCGGCGGCCGATGTAGTTGATGACGGGGACGGCCATGGAGTTGCCGAGCGCCTTGTAGCGGGGGGCGTCCGGTGTGCCTCCCAGGTCGGTCCAGCCGTCGGGGAAGCCCTGGAGGCGCTCGCACTCCACGGGCATGAGGCGGCGCACGATGTACTCGCTGGCCACGATGGGCGGCTCTCCCCCCACCTTGAGAGTGCCGGCGCACTCCTCGTCTATTGCGGCGTTCATGTTGCCGTCCGCCATGCACACGGCCGGCTCTCCGCAACGCGCCGCCCGCAGGGTCGGGGCGCATTCGCTCGCGGAGGAGAAGCCCGTGTCCTGGTTCCATGTGAAGGCCACGGCGTGGCGGTCTGCGGTGGTGAGGGTGAACATCGCGCCATCGTCCTCGATGCCGAGGTGGTTTCCGCCGTTCTCGGAATCGCGGCCGATGATGTTGCCGCTTATGGCGTAGGCCACGCTCGGCACCTGGTTGGTCCCGGACTCGGACGCCCTTAGCGTGGGGGCCGCCTCGTCCTGGGCGGCGATGCTCCCTGCCTTCGCCGATTGCCCCGCGCTGAACCCGATGCAGACCGCGGGCGTGTGGCCTTGCGCGCTCATGGTGTGGCAGGGGTCGCCCCATTGCGGGTTGGAGCCGTTGCGCGGGTCGGTAACCTGGGTGGTGTCGATGGGGAGCACGTCATCGGCGCGGGGCAGCTGGAGAGCATGGCGGCCTCCAGCGCGCCCTTCAGCGTCGGCGGCAAGCTGCGCCCTCTTCTCTCGGCTCGGCGGATTATCCCCTCGCATGCAGTCGGGCTCAAAAAGTACTCCCGCGGCGCATCCGGGCACAGGATGCCCGACAAGAAACACACGCCTGCGCCTCTGGGTTACTCCGAAGAACTGTGCGTCCAGCACTCTCCAGGCGAGAGCATACCCGCAGTCTTCCAGCTCCCCGAGGAGGGTGCCAAAGGCTCGTCCCCCATCTTGCGACAGGACTCCGGGGACGTTCTCCCAGACGACCCATCGAGGCCCAACTTCTCTAACACAGCGGACGAACTCAAGCATGAGCTTACCTCTCTCGTCCATGAGGCCAAGTCTTCTCCCTGCGAGGCTGAACGCTTGGCAGGGGCTTCCTCCGATGACAACATCGACGCTCCCTTCGTATTCGGTCCAATCGACCCCCGATATATCGCCGAGGTTCGGCACGTCGGGGAATCGCTTCTCTAGCAGATCGCAGCAGAACGGCTCGATCTCGGATAAGGCCACCGGGTTCCAACCGAGAGGCCCCCAGGCAACCGAGGCCGCCTCTATTCCGCTGAAAAGGCTGATGTAGTTCACTCCTCCTCCATCTGTCGGTCTCTCATGAGGTCATAGGCCAGGTCGCCCGCCTCCCATTCCCGCCACTCGGGGTCGAAGGAGGCTGCGGCGTCGAACTCGTCGCAGTCGCCTCCGACTCTCACGACGGCATCGCCGTCAACGAACTCCCCGGCCGCGTCGCACCAGCCGTGCTCGCCGCAGGGGCACTCGTGGAAGTGCGTGCAGTCGCGGCAGTGGGCGTCGAAGGTCTCGGGGTCGGGCGGGTTCACCCAGTCCCGGTCGCGCAGCTCGAAGCTCATAGGCGCCGCCACCCGTCGCGGGAGAGGGCTTCGAGGTAGCTTGTCGGCTCGTCCAGGACGATGAACTCCCAGTGGCCGGCGCATGCGATCGGGTCGGCCTCGACCCAGCGGAAGTGGAGGCGGTTGTGGTGGGCCAGCCCGTGGCAGAACTCGCGCCCGTCGGCGTCCATGAGGTTGGAGCCGAAGCCGCAGAGCGTCACGGTCGGCTTCTCGATCTCGCGGCCGTTGCCGTCGAACAGCTTGCCCGCCCCGCGGCGCACGATGTGGTGCTGCTCGATCGGGAACGGGCGGCCGCACACCGCGCAGCAGGCCCGCGTGACGGAAGGCTTTCCCATCATCGGTCGCAGGTGATGCGGCAGAGTATCGACCTTAGCCATTCAAGCCACCCCCCCCCCGAGGTTTTCGCGCGGGCGACGCGCTCGTTGGCCAGGGCGCAGTACTCGGGCGAGAGCTCGTAGCCGATGAAGTGCCGGCCGGTCTCTACGGCCGCCACCGCCGTCGTGCCGCTTCCCATGAACGGATCCAGGACTATGCACCCCTCGGGCGCGATCTCCATGAGCGCCTTGATGAGGTCGAGCGGCTTCTGGGTCGAGTGGATGCGCTCGTCTCCCGAGGGGGCCGCGAACGTGTACGCTCCGGGCAGGTACTTTGCCCCGGGGTCGTGCGCGCGGTCTATCGCTCCCTTGGTGGCCCATACGGCGTACTCGCACTCGTTGCGGAAGCTGTTGGGCTGGGGGCGCGCGGCGGTCTTGCGCCACGGGACGATGCCTCGGAGCACGAAGCCGGCCGCCTGCACCGCGTCGCACACATTGGCCAGCTGCCTCCAGTCGGAGAACACCACCGCGCTCGCGCCGTCCTCCATGGCGCGGTAGCACTCGGAGAGCCACATCACCGACCACAGCACGAAGCTGCGCTCGTCGCGGCTGTCCCCGTAGAACTCCGGCTTCTTGGCGGCGTCGTTGGTCTGGTACTTCACGGACGTTGCGCCCGATCTGTCACCCCGGAACATGCCGCCGCTGGAATAGGGCGGGTCGGTGAGCAGCATGCCCACCATGCCGTCGGGTATGTCCGCGAGCGCCTTGAGCATGTCGCGGCACTCGATAACGTCAATCTTGGCCATTGAGCCTCCTATCTCCGCCGTCCATGAGGACGGCCTCGGTCGTTTCCCTTAGCCTGCTCGCGATGGCGATGCCAGCCCCTCCCTCGCTGACGCGGGAAGCCACCTCGTTGCGGGGGAAGTTGCTCGTAACGACGATGGGCCTGGGGGTCGCGAGGGTCTGCTCGTTGTAGCGGTCGTTGAACAGGTCGAACAGCTTCTCGGCGGCGCGCGGAGTCGCGGCGCCCTCCTTGCCCAGATCATCGATGACGAGCAGGTCGCACTTGGCGAGGCCGGCCAGCAGGTCTCTCTGGCCCTCGCCGAACTCGCGCAGCTCGTCCAGCAGCTTCGTCGCCACCGCGAAGCGCACGCTCATGCCGTTGCGCAGGCAGATGAGCGCCGCCGCGCAGGCGAGCGTGGTCTTGAGGGTGCCGTTCCCGCCGTGCAGGTAGAACCCGGTCCCTCCGGCGATGCGCTCCGCCAGCCTCGCGGCCCACGGGTGGCTCGCCTCCCTGTAGCGGGGAGGGATGCCGCTCTGCTCGACCCTGCGTTTCCAGGAGGCAGCGGCGGATGCCTCGTCGCTGCGCCTGCGCTCGGCCTCCCACTCGTCCCTTGCCGCCTGGGCGCCGGGGCATCCGCACGGCTCCCACCCGGCGAACACCGTGCGGCCGTTGAGTTCGACGGTGAGGGGCGCCAGTACGCGCCCGCAGTGGGCGCACGGCTTGGGGTCGGGGACGAAGCCCCTACGCGTACTCCGCATACCGCGCCGCCTCCTCTCTCTCGGCCTGGGCCTGGTGCATGTACTGCTCGAAGTGGTCTGGGCTGAACAGGGTGTTGGGCGTCAGTCCCTTGCGGTACTTGGTGCCGGTCCACTCCTCGCGCTTGAACTCGACCATGGAGCGGACTTGGGCGACCGTGAAGGTCGCGGCAGACCGTTCGAGCATGTGCCGGCACTTCTCGGGCATCGTGGTGTAGGCGGTCCCGAGCAGATCGTTGAGGGCAGCGAGGCACTGGAGCCAGAACGGCGCGTCCTGCACGCTGCTGGGCATGGGGGGACTATAGGGGGGTTCTTCTACTCCTAACTCAACCTCAACCTCAGCATCCGATTCGTTCGATGCCTGTGCATATGCTTGTGCATCTGCTTCCGCATGTGCTTGCGCATCGTGCTTGCCAGATGCTTGAGCGGCATGCTGCGCCTTCTGCTTGCCCCACCTGGCCTGCGCCATCTTGCGTCCGCGCTCGCTCGCCTCATCGCCCAGGTCGATGCGCTGCTTGAGAGCTATGAAGGTGGGCAGCCACGGAGGGCTGCCCTTCGGCTCCTTCTTCTCGAAGCGGTACTCGGCCAGGGCGTAGAGGAACGGGGCGCGCTGCTTCTCGGGCATGGCTTGGCATGCCGCCCAGAAGTCATCGTGTATGACCATTCCCATGCGCCGGCCCCCTTAGAACTTGATATCGTTGTCGGCGAGCGCGGGTTCCGCGTACTCGGCATCTTCGTATTCCGGCTCCGCGTCGGCCGGCTGCTCGTGGTTCGCGATGTTCAAAGCCAGGAAGTCGCGCAGCTTGATGATCTCCTCGGCCGTGTAGTACCTGGTCGACTTTGGGCTTCCGTCCGGGTTCGTGATGTTGGCGGCCATCCACGAGACGATGCCCTCCTCGCTGGTGCCCAGCGCGAGGGCGTGGGCCTTCAAGTTGGCCACCTCCGCCCACAGCGGCTTGCGCAGGTCCTCCTGCTGCCGTGGGGGCTGGGGTTCCTCGCTGCGGGCCTGGTCCATCTCCTCGGCCCCGTAGAGGCCGCCCAGGTCCTCCGGGAACGCCTCCCGGAGCGCGTGGCAGAGCGCGACCTTGCGAATCATGGTCGCGGGCATGCGGCTCCACCCGTTCTTGCCGTACTTGTCCGGTGCGGTGTACTCCTTGAGGGCGACCTCTTCGAAGATGGGGCATTCGTAGCCCTCCAGGTAGACCTTCGCCCAGCCGCCGACGAGCTCTTCGCCCGGCAGCATCATCGAACCCTCGCGGCGGTCTATCACGGTTTGGACGCCGTCGTTCTTCTTGAACCTTCGCAGCACCGTGATGCCGGCCTCGTGGCCCCGGTACCGCTTGTTGCGGGTGGCGCGCTTCACGAAGGCGTCCTTGCCGGCGATGACCGACGCGGGCTGGTTGCCGTACTTCACGATGTAGGCATCGCGTGTGAAGGGGTTGAGGCGCTGGGACTGGCAGAGGCGCAGGAACATCTTTACCTCCTGGGAGGTCACGTTCTCCATGGCGTTGCCGTTGGCGGCCATGAGGTCGCGCACGTCCTGCTCGGTCACCTCGATATCCTGGCCGTTGTCGGCCTTGTAGCGCACGATCTCGCTAGCCATGGTCGATCACCCCGGTGCAGACGATCGAGGCCCCCGTGATTCCCATGCCCTTGAGGGTCTGGGCCACGGAGGCGGCGAACTCCTTGGTGCCCGCGAATTCCATGGACAGCGCCCAGCTGAACCGCTCGGGGGCTTCCGCAGGCTCCGGCTGGGGCGCGGGCCGGGTCTCAGGCGCGGGTTCTGGCTCGCGGCGCTGCTCCGCCACGAGTTGCGCGGCCTCCTGCGCCGCCTTGAACTCGGCCATCTCGCGGTCGCGCTCGTTCAACTGGTCCTCCAGCTCCAGGGCGGCGATCAGGTCGAGGGTGTCGGCGTACCGCTTCACCACCTCGTCCTTGTGCCGCAGTTCCTTCGCCTGCAGGGTCTTGTAGCCCTTGAGGGCGTTCTCCACCTTCGCGAAGAGCGCGTTGACGGCCTTGCTCTCCATGGTGGAGCGGTTCAGCCACGCGTCTTCGAGGATGGCCGAGAAGGGGATCACGTCGGCGATGGGGCCGGCGCAGCCCTCGTACTCCTCAAGCAGAATGCCGCGGCGCAGTTCCTTGAAGCGGGCATCGGCCTCGTCCACCTGCGCCTTGATGGCGGCGCGCGCGGCGTCGATCTTGGAGGTGATGCCCTTCACCTTGCCCTCGAACTCCTTGAGCGGCGCCTCGTAGGCGCGCTTGATGCGCTTGCGCTCGGTCTCGATGGGGTCCTTCAGCTTGTTCAGGTCGGCCATGCACTTGCGCGCTTCCTTGACCTGCTCGTAGTCGTTTGGGTCTATCTGCGCGCCCACGTAAGGGGCGATCTGCTGCTCGACGTATGCGTCGAGGGCGGATAGGTTGTCGGCGAATACGGCGGGGGTGTAGGTGACCTCCAGCGCGTCGCTCGGCTCGATGACCTCGGCGGCGACCTCCAGTGTCTCGTTACTCATTGCTGCCCTCCATGTGGTCCTTTGCCTGCTGGTAGATGCCCTGCTCGTCCTCGTCAGGCTCGTAGCCGTCCGCCTCCATGGCGTCGAGCAGGTCGATGTAGTCGCGGCACGCCTTGGCGCGCGGCTTGCCCGCAGCGTCGAGGATGCCCCGGCCCGATGCGTCGTTCATGCCCTCGAAGAGCAGCACGATCTCCGAATGGCCGACGTTCAGGCGCTTGGTGCCGGTCGCATCGAGGAACGCCTTGACGAGGGGCGCGTGGCGCGTCTCGCTCGCGGCGACCAGGCGCGAGAGGTTGGGGAGGAGGCTCTGGGCGGCAAGCTGCTCGGCGAGCCATGCGCGGCGGTTCGCGGTGCCCTCGGCGTAGAGGGCGGCCATGGCGTCGGCCATGGCGCGCGCGGCGTTCTCCTCCTCGATCTGCTCAGGCTCGGCGGCCTGCTCCTCGGGCGCGGGCCGCAAGATCATGAAGAAGCCGGCGGAGTTGTGGGGCGCGGCAACGCAGCCGTCGGGGAGGTCGGCGGGAATCATGGCCGCCTTGTTCACGTTTGCCACGAGGGCCATGCCGGCGGGGTCGCTCACGACGGGGATGCCGCGCGCCTCAAGCTCGCGCGCCAGGTCACCTGCTCCCTTCTCCTTCTTGCGGCGCGCCTCGAAACGCTTGGCGATGGTCTGGTACTCGCGCTCCGAGCAGTTCGTCAGGGCCTCCACGGCCTCCGGGTCATCCGCGAACTCGCCGATGGCCATGAGGCGCAGGAGGCTCATATCGTCAGCGGCATCCTGCACCACCTTGGCCGCGCGTCGCACCTTGGCGACCTTCTCTACCTCGATGCCAGACACCTCTGCCACGTACTCGTCGGTGCCGAACATGGCCAGCTGGCGGATGAAGCGGCTCTCCTCGACCGCCTCGTACTTCTTCTTGGTGTTGGTGCGCACCACCGTCTCGATGACGGCCTGCTCGGTGCTCTCGTCCTCCACGATGGCCGGGAAGGTCTTGGTGCCCAGCTTGCGCATGGCCATGACGCGGGAGTTGCCGGCCTTGATGCGGTAAATCCCCCTGTCGCGCACGAGCGTCACCATCTCGTCGGGGATGCCCTTGGCGCGCATGGAGCGGGCGAGCTCTTCCACGTAGGCCTGGTTCTCCTTGGTGGAGTAGTCGCGGGTGGCGAGGTCGTTGCCGAACTCGTCAACGAGCGGGTACACGTCATCGATGTTGACGGTCTCGATCACGGTAGCCATTAGTTGCCGCCCTTCGTCACGACGTAGGCGTCCACGACCTCGACGCCGTTGGCCTTGAGCGTTTCGATGACCGCCCGGGCCGCGCTCATCACCTCGGCGGGCGGCTGGCTCTCCAGGACGCGCAGGCCGTTGTCGAGGAAGGAGGCGAACTCGGCCCCGTGCATCTCGCTCCCCTCCGGGCAGCAGAGGTAGCTTAGGACGCACACGGCCCCCTCCACGAACTCGGGTTCCAGTTCGTAGCTCTCAAGGGTGTCCACGATCTCCTCCGCGAACTCGCGAGGGATGTAGCTGCCCGCGCGGTTGCGCTTCATCTTCACGGTCTTCTCCTTCATTTCTTTGCTCCTATCTGCTAAAGGTTCATTGATTTGACTTTTTTCTCGATGCGCTCCTTGCGCTTCTGCGCGGCTTTCACCGCGCGGCGCAGGTTGCCAGATACGCAGGCCTCGACGGCGATGGCGTGGGCCTCCTCCGCGTAGGCCGCCCGGTAGGCTGTCATGCCCTCGGTGTCGGGCGGCTCTGGCAGCGGGTCGGCCCTGGACTCCGTCTTCGCCTCGGTGCGCTCGTAGAGGTCGCGCTCCTCCGGCGGCAGCAGCGGCATGAGGTCGGCGATTCTCGCCTGGATGGACGCCAGCTGGTCGCGTCGGCGGCACGGCTCGCACATGCCGGTGCGGTCGATGGTCGCCGACGGCCTGCCGCACGACGGGCACGGCTCAAGGGCGGTGCGGTGGTGGCGCAGGCACACGTCCACGCCGCTCCTCCGCAGCGCCGCGGCCTTCATCTTCACCGAGGCGGATGACCGCTTGAGCATCTGGCAGATATCCCGCTTGGGCAGCTTCCCCGCGTTGGCTATGAGGAACTGCTCCTCGGCCACCGTCCAGTCGTTGCGCCTGCTGCCCTTACGCATGGGCCGGCCTCAATCGGTGCTCAAGGTAGTACGCCCCGTGGCATGCGGCCGCCCGCAGGTGGTCGTTGGTGCAGTGCTCGCATCCCGGGTAGGGGTTCGCGCCCCTGGCCATGAGCGTGCGCAGTTCTGCCACGTTCCCCCGGGACTTCGGGTTGAGCACCTGGCGGCTGGTCTGTATGGCGATCTCCTCGCCTCGCAGGGCCGCATGGAGGTAGCCGCACAGGTACGGGGTCTGGAAGACGTAGCCGCCCCCCTTGCCCGAGTAGCCCAGAAAGCCCTCCATGACGATGACCTCGTGGGGCTTGTCGGCCACCCACGCGCCCAGCTGCCGCGCGATGCTCTCGGCGCGATTCCGCAGGGCGTCCTGGTCCGCCTTGACCGTGCTCTTGTAGTGCAGGGTCTTGGCGCAGATGATGCGGCGCTCGTTCATGTAGACGATGCCGGTGTTGGAAGTGCCGGGGTCCACGGCCACGATGTTCATGCGGCCTCCCTGTACATCCTCGCCGCGTCCTGCCAGCACCGGCACGGGAAGAACGTGTTGCGCGCAACGGCGTCGTGCCACACTTCCTCGAAGTCGATGCCCTCATCGAGCGCCTTGGTGGCCTTCGGGAAGATCGCCGCGGCCAGCTCCGGGCGGAACATGAGGAGGTAGCGGCTCAAGATGCTCCAGAGGTTGTTGTCGAAGCGGAACTCGCGGCACAGCGTGATGGGCATGCCCTGCTGCGTGGCCAGGACGTACAGATCGCCTCGGCGGATGCGCGGCCAGCCGTCGGCCTTGGCCTGCTCGCAGAGGTTCACGAGCCGCAGCCACTTGCGCGGGTAGTCCTCGGCAATCCAGGCGCACGCCTCCTCGACGCGCATGAGCGGGGTGCGGGCCACCCCGTCGTACAGCTGCCCGCATACCTCACCCATGGCGCACCTCCCCGAAGTGGTCGGCGGCCGCGCCGTAGCCGATCTGGTAGGCGATGCCGTAGCCCCAGAGGAGCGAGAGCACGCCGGCGGCGACGGCGATTGCGAGGAGAACGTCCGCTATGCGGTATGATTTGCGGTGCGCCGCTCTCTGGGGCGGCATGCGGAAGGGGCGCGGGGCGTTAAGTCCGTGGCGGAAGAGATTGCCCCGCGCACCTCCTTCCATTCCAGGAACTTGGCCTCGTTCTCCGGGTCTTCGTAGAACTGGCCCATGAGCAGCTTCACCGCGTGGCACATGCCGCGCTGCTCCGGTGTCATTAGGCCGCCTCATCTTCAACACCCTCGTACTCGTAGTCGGCGGGCGGAAGCTCGAAGGCGCTGGGCTCATCGTCGGCCCCGAACTCGTCGGAGAAGGCCTCCTCCTGACCGTCCAGGACCTCGCCGCTGCTCGCGTCCACCGGGATGACCAGCTGGTCGCTGGTCATTTCCAGCGTGACGAACGTGCCGGTCATCATGGCAAGCTGGGGCAGGGCGCCCTTGTGCTCGGGGTCGAGTTCGAACTGCATGACGGTCTTGCCGCTCTTGATGTTGCAGCCCGTGAAGCAGGCGCGGACTTTGACGCGGTTCTCCATCTAGGCCACCTCCTCGGCGGCGATGACGGTGCCCCCGAAGTCCGGGGCGGCGTAGTAGCCGTTGTCGGTCACGGCGTCCAGCACGCAGCTGGGGGCCTTCGAGACGGCCAGGGCGCAGCCCTCGCCGTTCGGCTTGCGCTCGATGGCGACCACGGCGCGGGCGCCCTCGGGCAGTGCGTCGGCGATGAGGCCGACCACCTCTCGGATGTTGAGTTCCTTCATTGGGTTCCTCCTTTACAGGTTGTTGATTTCTTCGAGCAGCTTGGTGCCGACGCCCGCGGCGTTCGCCTGGGCCTCCGCCGCCAAGATGGCCGCGTAGGCGTTGCCGAGTTCGGCTACTGCGTGCAAGACGTCTGGATCGTCCGCGGCCTCCGTGATCGCGTTGGCTAGAGCCTCTTTGACGCGGATAGTCAGGGCGTTGCCGGTCTTCTCTTCCACTGGGGTTTTCCTTTCTGCTGGTTAGCTGACTTTCTTGCATTCGCTCTCGTCGCGCCCGAAGAGCGGTCCTAGCGGCATGTTAAAAACATCCGCTAGCGCCCAGGCGTTCTCCAGCGTGATGCGGTTCTCGCCCTTCTCGTAGGCACCGATAGTTGTTGCGGGGATGCCCGTCTCCTTGGCAAGCCCCTCGCGGCTAAGCCCGAGGCGCGCACGCTCTGCGCGGATTACTCCCGCAACCTCTTCCTTGGTGCATGCCATGCTTCTCCTCCTTTCTTGGTTCTCGCAGTGAACTGGGGAATGGATGCCGTGGCGGAGGCTTCCATCTGCCAATTCAGTGGGGGTGTAGAATGCGGGGAATGAGAACCGAAGAAGAAGGGCGGCAGTTAGGAGGTCGCCCTATGGATGACACCTACTACGACGGCAGCGCCGTCGAAGAGGCAGAGTTCGCCGGCGATTTCTACGACCTGGGTTTTGAGTGGCCTGCGGTCGTAGAGTCCGACGAGCAGTAGCATGACCCGGAAGCCGAACAGCGCGGTAACTGCAAACGCTTACCGCCGCCCTTCTTCTTCGGTTCTCAAGACGCCCCGTGTTGTTAACGTCGCCACGGGTAGCCTGACGGGGCGCCTAGCGCGCGAAGGTGCAGCAGGCCATGCCCAGCGCCACCAGCACGGTGACGCAGATCAGGAACACGGCTCCCAGTGCGTTGTTGCTCACTCCATCACCCCCTTCCCGGCGTCCCGCGCGAGGATGGCGCGGGCCAGGTCCTCGTGCACCTTCTCCTCGGACACGCCGAACAGCTCGGCGATGAGTTCCTGCTGGGCGCATGCGATCGATGCGGCCGGTACTACCTTTATGTGGTAGTGCTTATCTTGGAGAACCAGGTCGTTGAATGACTTGTTCACCTCATTTGCCTCCAGGAAACGCTCCTCGGCGTCCGCGGCGATCTCGATGGCCTCGCGGTACAGCTTCTCGTTCTTCATGGCGCTACTTCTCCTCGCGCCAGTAGATGGAGGCGCCGTCGCCGATTTCCACATCGAACCCGGCATCCACCAGGGATGCGACGGCATTCGCGCCGAGGCCGCTGAAGCAGATGCGGGCGAAGTCCGTGCCGATGCTGATCGCGGCTGCAGAACTGGGTATGTCACGGCGGCGGAGCTTCACATCCTCCTTGTTCGCTTCGGACACGATCTCGATGACTTCCTTGAGCTTTTCGATCTTCATTGCGCTGTTCCTTCCTCTGCTGCGATAATTCGCTTGACCTTGAAAACCGAATAAGGAGGCGGCAGAGAGGAGCCGCTTATGTACGGAGATACTTACTTCGACGGCGAGGCCATCGAGGCCGACCCATACATTGGCCCTTTCTACGACAGCGCGCTCGATTGGTTCAGCGATGACCCCGCTGAACCGGTTGAGGTAGAGGGGGCAACCCAGGAACCGTAAACCCACGACCTGAACAACCCTTCAACTGTTCGCCGCCTCCTTATTCGGTTTTCATGGTGCTGCTTGCTTCCTTCGTTTTTAGGGCAAATTCCCTTAAGTAAGTCCATATCTTAGGGGAATTAGTACGAATGTCAACCAGATTTGCAAAAAAATCTTGCTGATTTTGTACATTTCCCCTAAGATTCTGCTGCGTAAGGAGGTCGCAAAATGAAAACGCAGCTTCAACGAATCAGAAAACTCCGCGGCTTCAAAAGCGCAAAGGCTTTTGCCGAACATATCGGCATGAACCCCCACACCTATACAGACTATGAGCAGGGGCGTAGAACGTTCACGCTTGAGAGTGCTTGGGAGTTCGCCGATGCCCTCGATTGCACGCTCGATGACCTTGCGGGGCGCGACTTCAAGGCGGCGGCTTACGCAGACCCGAGGCAGGCAGTGATGAACGATGACTACGCCCGCCTCTCCGATGCCGGGAAGGACGCGGCCGCCGGGGCAGTGAGGGGCATCCGCGCATCCGAGGGCGCGCGAGCTCAAGCGGCGGGGCTGGAAGATCGTCAGATCGCAGCGTCCGCGTAAAGGTTGAGCGATGCAGTCGGTACCCTGCGACAACCCGAGACCCGGCAGGCGTGTGGCCTCCTACGCCCGCTTCTCCTCGCACAACCAGAGAAGCGAGAGCATCGAGATACAGGAGGACAACAACCTCGCCTACTGCGCCATCAACGACCTGGACGTGGTGGCCATGTACGCCGACGAGGCCAAGACCGGCCGCACCACCTCCCGCGCCGACTTCCAGCGCATGGTGGCCGACGCGAAGGCGGGGCTGTTCGACTACGTGGTCATCTACAAGGTCGCGCGCATCATGCGCAACCGCGACGAGATGGCGCTCTTGCGCATCACGCTCCGGAAGTACGGGGTGGAGATCCTTTACTCGGGCGAGGACATAGGCAAGGGGTCGGACGGCATCCTGCAGCTGGGCCTGAAGGAGGTGCTGGCCGAGTGGGAGAGTGCCCAGCTGGGCGAGCGTATCGTGGACGGCATCAACAAGAACGCCGAGAAGTGCATGGCCAACGGCAACGCGATGTACGGCTGGGATATCGTGAACGGCTACTACGAGGTGAACGAGCTGGAGGCCGCGGTCCTGCGGCGCGCGAAGTCTATGCTCTCCAACGGCAAGACCGTGGCGGAGATTGTGAGAGCGTTGGACGGGCACAAGACGAAGCGCGGCGGCCCGATCACCCACAACATCCTGACCAAGATGCTCAAGCGCAAGCAGAACGCCGGGGTGTACTCTTACGCCGGGCATGAGAAGGAGGGCGGCATGCCCGCCCTGTGGACGATGGAGGAGCAGCGCATGATCTGGAAGATGCTGGGCGACGAGACGCGGCCGCGCCGGAAGGCGCTGAGCGCCGACTTCCTGCTCACCGGCAAGCTGTGGTGCGGCAAGTGCGGCACGCCCATGACCGGCACCAGCGGCACCGGCAAGAGCGGGGCCACCTATTACTACTACAAGGACAAGAAGGGCTGCGGCCGGCAGGTGCGCAAGGACGTGATAGAGGACAACGTGGCCGATGCCGTGAGGGCCGCGCTGTCCGACGAGGCGACGCGCGAGAAGATCGCCGATCTTGTCTGCGAGTACGAGGAGGGCGAGGACGCGACGCTGCAATCCGAAGTCATCGCCGCCGAGATAAAGGAGATACGGGCGGCCTACGCCAACATCCTCAAGGCCATCGAGCAGGGCGTGGTTCCCCCGGGAGCCAAGGAGCGCATCGCCGAGCTGCAAGGGCAGGAGGCCACGCTCAACGAGGAGATGCGCATCGCCGAGGCCATCGAGGCCGTTGCCCTTGACCGCGACCGCGTGCTGTTCTGGCTGGAGCAGATCGCCGCGGCGCCCGATGCCAAGACGCTCATCGACGTGTTCGTGGCCAAGGTGGTGCTCACGGGGGATGACGATCTGCACATAGTGATGCACTTCGATGACGGCGAGGGGGAAGAGCCTCCCGCGAGCGCCGTCCTAGACCAGGGCGGTGGTGTTCTACCAAATGGCACCACGCTCCACCACACTATCAAGCCCGCCGTTAGGCGGGCTTTTTTGTCGATGCTGCGGTTTCGACAGGCGCCTGGAAAATGACCCTTCACCTCAGGTTTTAAGGAATCCTTTCAGGAACTTTACAGGTATGTGCGATTATTGTTGACACCGTGTGTGGACTAAGTAATTCGCTTTATACGGTGCGCACGCATTGAAATAATAGCTCCCTGACCTTACGAAACGTTAAAGAACGTTACGCTAGGGTTGCAACATTCAGTTAGCGCTCATGAAGGAAGGGCGGGAGTCCCGCGGAGGGAGCGGGAGTGCGCTCGATGAGCCTGCGCCGGCAATAGGGCTGACGCAATGTCATGAAAGGTTGAGGACACATGAAATTTGCCTCGTTCAAGAGCTCTGCTCTGAAGAGCGTGGGAGCGGTTTCGCTCTGCGTCGCTCTCGGTGCCGGGCTGGTGGGCTGCGGCGGCAACGGTGCCGGCGGCGGCGCGGTGGCCGCGACGGTCAACGGCCAGGACATCATGGAGCAGACGGTCACCGATTACATCGCCAACTTCCGCACCTCCAGCTCGCTGGAGTCCGATGAGGCGTGGGGCGAGTGGATGGTCGCCAACGGCTACACCCCCGAGTCCGTGCGCGAAGAGGTCATCGACTACTACGTCAACCAGGATCTCTACGACCAGGCCGCCAAAGAGTACAACGTGACCGTGGAGCAGGCCGACATCGATTCCGCCATGGAGGAGACCAAGGCCATGTTCGAGTCTGATGAGGCCTTCCAGGAGGCTCTCGAGGCGTCCAGCATGACCGAGGAGTCCTACATCGAGGACGTCATTCGTCCGAATCTGCTTCAGACGAAGCTCGCCGAGGCCGTGGCCGCCCAGGATACCGAGGGTGAGGGCGACGACGCTACGCTCGCCCAGGCCCAGGCCATGAGCGAGCAGTTCAACGGCGCTAAGCGCTCGAGCCACATCCTGCTGACCGCCGAGGAAGGCGAGGACGACGCCGCTCTGGCCGCCCGCGCCCAGGAGCTGCTTGATCAGATCAACGCCGGCGAGATCTCCTTCGAGGATGCCGCTTCCCAGTACTCCACCGACACCGGCTCCGCTGCTAACGGCGGCGATGTGGGCTGGGACGCGCTGAGCACCTTCGTCACTGAGTACCAGGACGCTCTGGCCGGCCTCGAGAAGGATCAGATCGTTGCCGCTCCCGTCAAGAGCGAGTACGGCTACCACATCATCAAGGTGACCGATGTCTACGAGGTTCCCGAGGGCGGTATCACGTCGGTTGACCAGCTGCCGACCGAGTTCCAGGAGTATCTGACCTACATGGAGCAGAGCAACGCCTCCCAGAACTTCTCCACCTGGTTCGAGGAGTATCGCAACAACGCCGAGATCACCGTTAACCCGATGCCCGAGGGCCTGCCCTACGCCATCGACCTTGCTCCCTACGAGGAGGCTGCTGCCCAGAATGCCGAGGGCGACGCTGCCGCCACCGAGGGCACTGAGCAGCCTTCCGACGAGACCATGTCCGCCGAGGATCAGGCCGCTGCCGACGCCGCCGCTGCCGATGCGGCCGCCGACGAGGCCGCTGCCGGCGAGGCTGGTGCTGATGCCGCTGCCGACGATCAGGCTGGCGACGCTGCTGCCGCCGACCAGGCCGCCGATGAGGCCGCTGCCGATCAGACGGCCGCCGACCAGGCCGGTGCCGACGCTGCCGCCGACCAGGCCGCTGCCGATCAGGCCGCCGAGGGCGCCGAGGGTACCCAGCAGTAAGCTGCTCTCGACAACCAGTTATCCTGAGGCCCGCGCGCAAGGCGCGGGCCTTTTTGCGTCTTGGGGGGTGGATGCGCTTCGGGTGGCTCGAACGCACCACCGAAGAACGCAGTGGTAGACCAATTGCCAGCCAATAGCCATTCATTTCCCTATCACGGTCGTTTCCGTTCTGTTATCTTCTAGACAGATTCTTGAAAAGTTTTAGAATGCGTTAGTGATTATACCTATGGGCGAATTGTGCCTTGATGAGGGAAAAGATCAGGATTTTCTCTCGGGACGAGCGACGAAATCAGGAGCGTTGCGTCGTCCGATATAAAAAAGGGTTGAGCGAGGAGCTGACGGAAGCATGGCAGACGTAAGGCGAAACGATTCTGTGGATGTCACGACGCAAGATGCACGAACTTTTCGGCAGGTAAGCGAAGGGGGCGTCGTTCACGATTCAGGAGCCCATTGGCATACGCGTGTGCGCGATAATACGGCGCCCGTGAACAGCTTCACCGCGAAGACGTGGACGAAAGTGCTCTCGGTGTGTCTTTCGTTTTTGCTAGCTTTCATGATGTTCGACGCCACGGCATTCCCGTCCTATGCCAATGAGGTGAACGATGAGGCGACACCGCTTGCTGAGAGCGGCGAGGCTCTCTCCGCGGAGGAGAATAGTGACGATCAGGGGGCGCCCGAGCAGCCGGACACCGCATGGATGACTGAGTTTGTAGCCGCCGATGTGGATCCCGAGGCGCTGTCTGAGCTTGCTCCTGACGGCCTCGTTGCCGCCGAAGAGGTGCTTCCCCAAGTGACTGTTGCCACGGAGGGGGCCGTGGAGGTCGATCTCGCCGGTCGCGTTGCCCCGACGCTTGTGGCTTACGGCAAGCCGTTTTCCGCCGCTCAGGGCTTTTTCGTGAAGGACGGCGCCGTTCGGGCTGATTTCGAAATGGGCGATAGGGGTGCGCTGCTGAATGGCGGGCATCTCGCTGGATCTAAAGAGGGCGACCGCTTCGTCCTTACCCTGGAGGTGCCCTACCTGTACCTCGATGCGCAGGGTGAAGCAGCGACCACCTATTCCGAGGAGGAGTGGCGTTATCATACGGCGGTCAACGAGGTGGCCGCATCCGTGACCGCCGGCGAGGAGGGCGCCCCCGTTGATGTCGAGGCCGCCGCAGAAACGGCTCGCGCGAAAGCCGCCGAAGGCGTTTCGCCTACCGCCCCGCGCGCCGTCGTGCAGGCAGAGACGGCGCCAGAGGGCTGGTCGTTGTTCCAAGAGCACGACGGGGCCTATTTGCCTGTGACCGATGAGGCGCTGGCGGCGGGCGTTTCCGGTCGCCTGGTGCTGCGCTACGATGGCAACGACGGCAAGCTGGACGCGGCCGCGAATTTGCCCCAGCTGCAGCTCGGCTTCGCCGGCAAAGTACCCGAGGGCACTTTGGTATCCGTATACTACGGATACGAGTATCACTCCTTTACCGCTAAGGCGGTCGAGGGCGAGCCGGCGCCGGAGCCGCAGTACGGCGACGTGAAGCGTGGAGCTGCCGGCTCGATTGTCCTCACGGATGAGGCGAATGACTCTGCGGCGGTGATGGAGGCCACGCTAGCCTCCGCTTCCATGCCGCGCACGGCCGAGGGCACAGGAAAGAGCTACCTGGCCCATCTTATCCGCTACGAGGTGCCCGAGAAGGCTCCAGCCGTGACGGCTATCGCCTTGGGCGCGCTGTATCCCTCCGACGCCGAAGGGCGCGGATCGGTGCCGATGGAAACGGTCATGGCCTTCAAGGTGGGCGACGGCGATGAACCCGAGGGGAACCGAGCAGAAGGCGTTGTCGATACGAGCAAGGAGGCGCGTGAGGGCAACACCTTCATTGGCGTGCCCGGTGAAGGCGGCGTCATCGTGCTGGACGTAACCGGTCTTTCCGACGAGCAGGTCTCCTCCATCAATCCGATGAAAGCTTCCACCATTGAAGCGCTTGGTCTTGAGCCGCTGCCGTACTCCGTCGCCGCTGACGGCCGTATCCAGCTGGCCCGCAGCGGCAGCGAGGGCGCCATCGAGCCCGGCGAGAGCCGCACGTTGTATGTGGCCGCCCCCTATGACGAGGCCTCCGTTGTCTTCGAAGAGGGCGCCGACGAGTCCGCGCCCGTGACCGCTGCTTTCGATGCACAGATTTCTACGGTGGCCTCCGGCGACAACGTGGTAGTGGCCCAGTGCATGACTGACCGTCCCGTCTTCGCCGCTGTCGAGCCCGGTGACGCCTATCTCACCGATGAGGAGTCCGAAGCAGCTGCAGCCGCTCGACCGACTCTGCCCGGCCTGCCCGGCTTGCCCGCCACCGAGCCCAATGACGACCCCGAGAGCACGGAAGGGGCGGAAGGCGAAGGGCCCGCAGGCGGCGAGCCTGGCGCCGACGACCCGATGGAAGCCGACGACCTCGCCGCGACCGACGAGGCGGATGAAGACGCCGCCCCCGGCGAGAATTACGCCCTGCACCCGGAATCCGCCCCCGTCCAGCTGTTGACGGCGGCGACGGGCGTTTCTTTTCTGACCGCCCGCGCCGCCGCGTCGCCGTCCATCAAGCCTTTCGCCAACGAGAAGGTGGAGAAACTCGCCGACACCTATCTCGATCCCAATCTGCATATCGGCAACGGCACGCCCGTGGATGGCGCCACCAACACGGTGATGATCAAAACGAGCGAGCAAGTATACATGTCCCTGCAGCCGAATCCCACCTATAAGAGCGGATTTTTGGGCAAGTCTGACATCTACGAGATGGAAGATCGCCGCGAGGCCGCCGTTGTCTTCCGGCTGGATATCCCCTACCTCTACTTCAATGACAAAGGCTCCGTGGAAACCTTGGACGCCGCCGAATGGGAGAAGAAGAACACCGAGGCCCAATCGCCAAACCTCAAGTTCCGCAACGATCATCAGCGCCTGGCCTACTTCCCCGATACCGATGCCATCAATCGCTACGACTTTTCCCAGGACGGCAAGAACTGGTATACCGTCGAGGAAATGACCGACGACGAGAACGGATTCATTCCCAAGGGTCTTTCCGGCACCTGGTACGTACGGTACAAGGGCACGGGCGACAAACTGTACCAGCTGCATCCGGGCGCTCTCACCCTGACGGGCCAGGTACGTTTCGTGGGCACCGTGCCCGACAACACTGGTGCTACTATTCTGCTCGGCTACAAGTACCAGACGCTTACCAATGCCGACGGCACCGAGAAAGTGGGCTATCAGCCGACTGAGGTGGAACCGGGCCGTAAGCGCGCCGACGGCGCCCAGAACGTGCTGCGCGCCACCTTCATCCAGACGAACCTGAAGTGGGAACTCGTCAACTCGTCCATGAACACGCCGGTTTTGTGGGACCGCTACAACTACGCCGTGTACAAGGTGAGCGTGGAAAACGTCTCCGACACACGCGATTCCGAGATCGACTTCATCAACTACGTGCTCATGTTCGATGCGGCTACCGGCTCTACCTCCGGCATTCGTGCAGAGGATCTGCTCACGTGGAAGAGCACTGATGGCAGTGTCTCGTTCAGCAAGAATACCAGCATGAAGTACGATGACACCGGCGCCACCTACATTGGCAAGCCCAAACAGGGCGGTGCCCTCATCTACGATGTCTCGAAGCTGACCGATGAGGAGATCCGCCAGATCGATATGGTCGATTTCTCGAACGTGGCCGACTTCGATCTGACCGAGATGCCTTATGCCACCGGTGGCAAGCCAGGACAGATCACCGTTGACATCCACGAGACGAAGATGCCCTATGGCAAGCACCTGTTCTCCCATACGGACAAGGCGAACCAGTCGGTCAGTCCTGACTTTGAGCCTGAAGAGGACGAGTCGAATCGCCATACGCTCCTTGTTGCCATGCCTTACACCACCAATTACGGTAACGGCGCGGGCGGTTATTCCAAGGCCCGCTTGCGTGCTTTGGCTACCGTGAACTTCGGCAACCGCGGTTACGACTCGGCGGGCAATTCCAACGACTACCAGTGGATGAAGGAGAAGACGATCAACTCGTCCTTCACGGCGCCTAAACATGAGGTGGCCCTGGCGAAGTGGTCCCGCAATGTGGCCAACCCCGCGACCAAGAGTGCCAGCGAGAAAGCACCCCTTGGCGAGATGGTCACCTACACCATCGATTCCATGGCCAACAAGGGCAACACGCCGTTGTTCGGCCTGGATGATAAGACCACCTATGGCGCGGAGCTCTCCGATCAGTTGCCCTCGGGCTTCCAGCTGTCCGGCCTCACCGTGCGCGTCAACGCCAGCGGCGAGTCGAGGCTGTCAGATACGGGCGACGATGCTCACCGCGTGGCCGACCTGTCCGACTGGTACGACACCGCTTCGGGCAACGCCGTGCTGCAGTTCCAAGTGAAGGACGCCTCGAACAACGTCAGCTGGAAAAACCTGCCCGTGGGTTTTACGGAGATCGAGCGAGCGGCCGACGACAGCTACGCCGTTTACCGCTTGGGCGAAGTAGACGATGTGGAGAACGGTATTGCCGAGAAGCTGGAGGCGATGAAGGTCGCCGCCGTGCCGGGGCACCATGTGAAGGCGGGCGATAGCGCTTTCACCCACGAGTTCACGGGCACGTTCCGCCTGTTGTTCAAGCATTCTCTGCCCGCCGACACGGCTATTGCGAGCTCCGTTGACGTGACCGGCCTCATGATGGAGCTCACTTCCAATGGCGATTACGGCCGCTACGACAACAAAGCCGACATCACCTACGGCAAGCGCCTGTGGTCGGTGAACCCAGACGGCTACAACCAGCCGAAGGAAACCACCAAAGCGGTGAAGGCAACGTTCATCCCCGTGCCTCCGGCACCCATCGATCAGGCCAAGGTGTTCTCCATGTATGACGGCTCCGGTCGGGCCGATGTGAACATGGCCACCGAGGCCGATTCGCGTAACGCCCTCGTGGACACGGCCAATGCCGGCTATCGTTTCCGTTTCGCCAATACCTCCACCTCCCGCATGGCTCCGGCGGTCATCGAGATCGGCCCCGTGCCTGACGGGCGCGACCCCATCACAAGTCCGGGCGGGGGTGCTCCCACGATTCCCTCGGTGAAGGCGCCCAAATTCGTGACGAGCCAGATTCGCTTGGGCTCGGGCTTCTTCGGCACCGATCCAGCGGCCGTGGTCGACAGCATCACGCTAACCTATTACGGCACCACCGCCCCAGCCGACGTGACCAAGCTCACGAAGGCCATTCGTCTCGCTGACTTCACGGCGGAGCTGAAGGACGGGGTGCCTACGGGCTACTATTACTACAACCTTCCAACGGACGTCGGGTATCTGACCAACGTCACTATGAACTTGAAGTCCTTCAAGGCCAACATGACCGTGGCCGATGCCCAAGCGCTCGTAGAACTGAAGGGAACGCCGGTGGATGTGGGCAACATCACGGTGGGCTCCTCGTTCCGCACCGACTACATCAACCCCGCCTCGAACCGCCAGGTTTCCGACAGCGCGATGCTGCACTCCATGTACGTACCTATCAAGCCGGAAGTCACGGCCTCTTACGGCTGGGTCGACAACACCGGCGCCAGCCGGGCCAACAGTGCGGTGCCCTACCGCTGGGGCGATATGGAGGACGAGACGGCCTATTTCCGCTACGACTTGTCCAACAACTCAGAGTACGAGATGAAGGGCTTCGGCATGGACGCCGTCGTGAATGGTACGTCCAAGCAAAACGACGGAACCCGCGACGCATGGCGCGGCTTTATTGCCCGCTCGGTGGTCATCCCCGGCTTCTCCTACGGCAAGACGGCTATCTACGATGCGAACGACAACGTGACCGGCGAGGAGACCCGCTGGCACTACAATTACGGCTCTGTGACCTCGGTGGACGTCTTCGACACCTACAACGCCACCGCCTCCATCATGAAGGCGGAAAGTGACATCCGCCCGAACGGCTCCTACGACATCGAGAGTGTCATCAAGGCGATGCCCGCTGCCGGAGGAAGCCATACCTTCGCCGACGGAACGGTGCTCACCTTGGCCGCCAACGGCATCGTGACGTTGAAGGTTGCTACCGATGGCATCGTGAACGGCGTGCTTTCCGACGGCGCTGCGGAGAAGGCACCGGTAAAGATGGTGCGCGTTCGCTTCGGCCGCGTGGATAAAAAGCTCGCTGCCGGCAATTGCCCGGTGGTGTACCTCTACGGTCGCGCCGACACCCACAGCAACGTGCGCACCGACGTGCACGCCTTCGCCACTACGGCGGTCTACGGCCCCGATATGCAGCTGCCCCGCGGCACGCGCAAGGAGGGCAACAGCCGCAACTACCTGGAGCACAACGCTACCATGACCTTCGGCACCTTCGCCTCCAACGTGAGCTGGACGGTGACCAAGAATAAGAACGTGCGGCCGAATGTGGGCGCCGAGAACACGGGCCAGAACGTGGAGGTGGCCAACTACTCCGACGGCAACTCCTACAACTTCACCATCAAGAACGCCGGTCTGAACCGCGCCGACGATACGACGGTCTCGGTGAACATCGATGACCTGAGCCCGTTTTTGAAGGATCCGGTCAACGACGTTCAGGGCTTCAAGACCCGCACCGTCACCTTCAACGAGGCCTTGTTCAACTTTGGCTCCACGGTGCGTATCGACAACACCCCGGCCAAGCTGGGCAGCGCCCTTCAGAAGGCCACGTTCTTCTTCCGTGATGTGGTCGACGACGGCTCGGGGAACAAGAGCGCGGTGTCGAAGGGACAGACCATCGAGCTGTCTTTGGCCGAGCTGCAGGCGCTCTATGCCTCGGGAAAGGACGCCGCCGGCAACTTCGCCATCGACATGACGGAGGACAAATTTGCCTCCGTGGCCGATTTGTATCTGGAGCACATCGACCTTGCCTACAGCGAGATCGATCCCCATTTCGCCGCGGGCAACAAGCACGTGAACGCTGACAAGAACCGCGACGTGACCATCAAGCTCACGGGCAAGGTGAACCACTGGTACAACAACAAGGTCTCCGAGGGAACGCTCACCGGCAACAGCCCCCTGGAGTACTCCAAGGTGCGGGCCACGGCGGCCGTGACCCAGACGGCGCCCCTGGACAACCCCAATAACAAGAACAGCGTCACGGCTTTCTTCAAGGTGTACTTCCCGGCTTTGGCCCTGCACAGCTACGGCCAGTACGGCCCCACCTTCAACGAGTACCAGAACAACCACACCTACGGCCATGGGAGCTGCTCCGACGGCTCCTACACCTTGACGTCGGTGCCCTACGACCGCGATTTCAAGATGTGGGTGAACCTGTACAACGAGCGCTCGGTATCCACGCTAGACGATCTGGACATCACCATCAACGCGCCGATGGACTACGATAGCTCGCTCGATCTGGCCGGGGGCACTACGGCCGACTGGGTCGGCTTCCACACCACCAAGGTCACGGTGAACGACGAGCTCTTCCAGGTGTTCGAACACGGCACCGTGGGCTCTATCAAGTTCACGGGCAAGCCCGAGGGTGCTGGCACGAAGGACGCCGCCAATGTGGTGTGGGAGATTTATCCCGACGAGGACTACCGCAACTCGGTGCGCTCGCCCATTCCTGCCGCCGCAGCGCGGCCGGAGTACTTCACCGACAAGGACGGCGGCCGCTACGAGTTCACCGCCGACGGCGATCTGATCATCGACGAGGAGACGCTGCGCGAGCACGGCATCATGAACCTGCGCCAGGTGATGCTGATGAACTGGCAGGACATGGACGTCGATCACTCTTCGAACAAAAACGAGCAGAACATCGTGTTCGAGGGCTTCTGCGACCAGAACTTCGACACGTTCAAGAACCTGACGGCGAAGACCGAGAACTACCTGTTGAAGCTGCGCGGGGCCAACATGATTCCCGGTATGGTGGGCACGCCGGTCACGCGCAACGACATCTCCCAAATCTATATGTCGAAGATGTACTTCGACACCATTAACCGTGCGGGTCTGTACGATTCCAACGCCAGCGGCACCACCAATCCGGCCAACAACGGGCACCGCTTCCAATTGAACACGCTCGGTTCTTGGGACAACTGTCACAGCCGTCACAATTCAAGTTACGCCTCGGACGCGGAGTACAACTATGCGCTGGATGTGGGCTACAAATCTCAGGTGTCGCTGTTGGCCGACTTCCGCCAGGTGAACAACTATTATGCCAACGGCGCGCCGGAGCGCACCTGCCACTGGGAGCGCAACAACCGCGGCATGTCCTACACGGGGCCGCAGACCTTCAACACCGGCATGGTGCTGCACATGACCCAGACCATGCCCAACGGCTACTTCGACTCCTACTATCTGAAGATTCACCGCACGGCGGCGCCGTACTTCGACAAGATCACCATCACCTATTCCGATGGCAAGACCATGGAAGTGACGGGGGATGAGATCAAGACGCTGCTGCAAGGGACGACGGCCGATTCCGTGCAGAAGGGCTACGACGGGAAAGCCTACTTCCGCCTGAACCTGCTGGCCCGCGACGACGATGGCAATCCGAAGGCCAGCTTCGGCACCGGCGAGAACAAGTCCGATTCCTACCGGCATCCCTTCGATGATTATGAGAACGTCTCCATGACGCCGGGTTCGCCCCGCTTCACCGTGACGAAGATCGACTACGTCATTCGCATCAACCAGCACCAGTTCGCCACGGGCGAGAATCGCTATATCTCCGGCGAGGGCGACTGGACCGATTCCAGCACGGCCGGCGCGGCGCTGAATGTGCCCGATTTCGGCACGTGGCATCCCAATGTGGAGAACACCCGCGAGGCCATCATCGACCGCATGGCCATCGAAGTGAACGGCCGCATGTACACCGAGACCCCCACGGCGGGCATGAACATGTACGTGGATACGGCCCTGGAGGTGGGCGGCACCAATTCCGGCAACGATCGTCCAGGTCATACGGCCCTCGTTCGCTCGGACACCAAGGACAAGCGGGCCAACAACAACGCTTCCAACACCGCTCTCGATAACGACAAGGGCCGCTACGCTTCCGGCTGGTCGTTCCAGGACTACCATCGCGTCGGCGACTACTGGAGCCACATCGACGGCGTGGCCTATATGCGCCATCTGCGCAGCCGCACTAACGTGGTGGCCCGGGTCGACGGCAACTACACCATGGAGGGCATCAACTGGGGCGATAAGCACCAAACCCAGTTGAACGATTACGACAACTACATCAGCGGCACGAGCCATGCGCTTTTCGGCGGTGACGTGCATTTCGATACGTCGTTCTACCGCCATACGGTGTACCGGGGCTTCTACACGGGCGACCAGTCCTACACGGGCACCTGGGGCTACGACACCTACTGGCCCAACGACTGGGGTTGGAACTATACGGCCTTCAACGATAAGGTGACCGTCGGCGACACCATGCCCTGGTGCCAGCCCGATGAGGATCTGGGCTATTACGGCTTCCTCACCACGGGGCTCCATGTGCAAAGGGGCGTGCTGAACCACCTGCGCTCCTACGATCGGGCCTCCATCACCTTCGTGACCCGCCAGTGGGCCGCCACCGAGGACAAGAACGCCGACGGCTTCGCCATCTTCGAGGAGCAGGCGGACGCAAGCCGCACGTTCCGCCTCACCCGCGAGGGCTTGTTCCTGAAAAACGGCGCGGCCTGGGACAAGGTGTCCGACAACGGCCTTGCGTTCTTGACCGCTTCCGGCACCACGGGCTCCGGCGGCTACATCCAGTTCCAGCGCCCGGACGAGGAGTCCCACAAGCTCGTCGAGGACTACAAGCGCGCCAACGGCGACCGGATGGTCATCATTCCTCTGAACGCCAACGAGTTCATCGCCTCCTATACCATGGACCTCGGTCCTTACAACGGCAACGGCGACATCACCGCTGAGGCCAAGGATCTCGTGGTCGACCGCGACGGCGGCGAAGCGGATATCGACATCGAGCTGCTCGGACGTCCCTACATTTACAAGGGGCAGAAGCATCCGGCCTTCAAGAGCACGACGAAGCACGACGGCTGCGGGGATGTGGCCGACGCCCGCAACCATGTGAGCGCCAAGGCCTACCATTTCAAAGATCTCGATCCGGCCACCGGGGCCTATAAGATCAGCATCAACGACTACACGGCTACCAATCCGGCGGGTGGCTCCGGCGTGCACCAGGGCGCCAACGACTGGCGCGGCTCCGCCAACGCCAGCGTCACCCATCGCAACCGCGATACCGCCTGGTTCTTGGGCTATCTCATTCCCTTCGAGTACTACTCGTACCTGAGCGTAAACCCGACGGGAAGCAGCTACCACAATACGGGGCACCCCAACATTGCCGATTACCAGGCCGACAACCTCACGCCCAACATTGTGCGCTACGAGGCCCGCTTCCGCAACGTCAGCGACAAGAACGAGGGTGTCGACGACGAGAACCGGGCGGCCCATATCAGCCAGGTGCGCCTGCGCACGAGCTGGAACCCATCGTTCTCCTCGGCCAATGATGCCGATGCTCTTCGTGTGCAAAAGATCTACGTGCCCAAGCAGTTCGTGCCCGTGGGCGGCCACGACCGCGTGGATACCTGGTTCCGCGCCCAGGACTTCCAGTTCACGGTGCGCACGGTGCGCGACGGCTACAATGACACGACCGCCACGGTGAAGCTGTCTTGGGAGGACATGATCCATCTGGGCATCTTGTCCGGCACGGTATCTGGCACGGGCGTCTCCGCCACCTTCTCCGGCGATTGGAGTCGGAGCACGGTGTATCCGGATTGCTACGTCATCGACGTGGAGAAGTACCTGCGGATGACCGAAATCAAGCGGGCCAACGCCGGCAAGAGCGATGACGAGTTGTTCAGCCTCCTGGGCTTGAATCTGGCCGGCTATAAACTGGCCGACGGCCAAACCGAGGCCGACGCCAAGAAGGCCGTTCTCGACAAGATCCAGGCTGGCATCGTGGGCCATTACCGCGCCGTGGATCGCACCAACACCTTGGGCGGCGCCTTCGCCGACGACGCCACGGTGAACCTCACCTACGCTGCTCCCTATGTGACGAGTGCACAGTTCCTGTTCGTATCTCCTCAGGCCAACCGCGAGAAGCCCGAGACCATGCTCGATTCTGGCCAATGGCTCGGCGCCACTTGGCAGACGCGCAACAATACCGACTGGCAGCACAACTTCGCCTTCGCCTACGATGGCGTTTACGCCGACCGCGAGGTGACCGACTTCCGCACGGCCATCGAGACGGGCAACGACCCCGTGCGGGGCAACTGGAACTACTGGTCGACGCCCACCTTCGACAAGCAGGGCAACGGCTTCGGTGGCATGGCCATGTACGATAACCTTACGGTGTCCGATGTGCTCACCCGCGACCCGAACAAGAACACTCTGGTGCGTCATGAGGACAACGAGCGCGGCTATGATCTGTCGCATCGCCTGGGCGCACTCACCACCGATATGCAGCGCGGCAAGAAGGTGGTGCTGAACGGCACCGAAAAGACCGTCTTCGCTTACGACGCCGATAGCACCTCGGTGACGTCCCCCTGGTCCTACGTCCCCGATGCCACCACGGGCACCAATGGCAGCAACATCCCCAATGGCGACCTGTACGCGGGGGATTACGTGGAATACCGCCTGTACGTGGGCTCCGGCGTGCCGGCCGGCTCCGGCGGCAAGGTGCGCACCGACCTTACCTACGACGCAGGCAGCGGCTTCGAGCTGGACGCCTTGCCTCTCGAGCATGTGGACGCCCGCTTCGAGGTGGGCGCGGGCCAGCGCATCGTCGGCTGGGAAGTGGAGAAGTACTACAGCACGGCCCAGAGCAAGTGGGTGGAGAACAACACCGCCTCCCATGGCAGCGTCGCGGCCCTGCCCGTGACGGCGCGACTCACCAACGCCGACGGCACCGTGACCAAGCCGGTGGACCCGCAGGTCGATCTCTCCCAGGTCGATGGCGCGGAGCAGTACGACGACAACCGCAACCTCGTGTTCTCCATCGGAGAAGCCTACACCGCCTCGAAAGACAATGGCAACGCCACAAGCCAGATCGATCCCGGCCGCGGCGTGTGGATTCGCGTCATCACTCAGATGACCGACGAGCACGAAACCGACGTGGCCTACGACGAGAAGGAGAACCAGTCCAATCGCTCCGACAATCCGAGCTACCAGGGCCGAGCGCTTCGGGCCAATTTCTACGCCGTGGCGGCGCCACTGCATGGCTTTAGCCAGTACCGCATCTATAACAATACGGCCGGATCCGAGGGCGGCAACAACAAGGCAACTGCCGACTTTGCCAGCGACAGCAGCGAGGCGGGCTCTATCGGGGGCGCCCACAGCACCGGCTCGGGCGTGTCGGACAATTGCGTTGCCAACAGTGCGACCCAGTTGTGGTACAGCTTCATCACCGAGGCCGACGGGCGTACCGTACGCTTCGATGGGTTCAATCAGCTGGCGGCTCACGACCACTCCGACGTGGTCTTCCATAATCATGTGAAGGAGATCAACAACACCAACGCCGATGTGAACCGCATCGCCGTCACGCCCGAGTACTACGACTGGGAGACAGGCAAGCTGAACCCGCTGTCCGCCTCGGGCCAGAAGGCCAACGCCGACGGCAACCGCATGCGCCTGCGCGTGACGAACATCCGCAATACCACCTGGCACGAGTCCACCATGACGGTGACGGTGTCCTTCATGCGCTCGGTGAGCGGCCTTGGCATCACCCAGGGCGCCTATGGCGATGGCACCGTGGGCTTCGACGCCAATGGAAACCCGGCCGGCGAGCGCTACTTCGAGCTGACGCGCAAGCCCACCTATGTCGCTGATGAAACCATCGCGCAGCTGGGGTATCCCACCGAGGCCGTGACGAGCAAGGCCGCTTGGAATAGCACGACGCCGGCCCAGCGCTTGGGCCTGAATAACGGCTCGATCGCCGCGGCTCGCAGTCATGCGCTTCTGCCCGCGTCGAAAAACCTGACGGGCGAGGGCGTCAGCACGGGGGCGGCCGACCGTCGTCCCGCCGTGAAGATCGAGTACTACGTGCCCGATTGGAGCAAGGCCGCGACGCCGGCTACCGTCACCCTCGAGGAGCGCGAGACCGTCGTGCCGGCCGCTGCTGCGATGGCGACGGCCACGGGAGCGTGGGTGAGCTACGAGGACTTGGAAGCGCGCTATGCAGTGAGCGATCCTGCGGCGGGCAACAGCGGGGCCGCACTCACGCCCGAGGGCCATACGGCCAATGGCAACGTGTTCCGCGACGTGACCGGCGTGCGTTGGACCTACTACGATATCCCGGCTGTGGCTCAGGGCGACGTGGCCTTCCCTCTCGATGATGTGGCGCTGCTCGGCGTGGCCCGCTACGAGGACACCCGCCTCGACACGACGGCGGTGAACCACACGACCGGCGAGCAGCAGAACCTGTGGTCGCCCTACAGCCAGGTGGACGTGGCCTTCACCCATACCGACCAGCAGAAGACCACCCTCGATTTTGTGGATATGGCGAAGTCGACGACGGCCACCCCGGTGCTCAAGAGCAACGCGCCAGTGGTGCACCGGTTCGATCTAACCAAGCAGGACGAGGGCAAGCGCCAGGGCACCACGGTGTGGCGCCGCACCCCCGTCATGCAGTTCCAAAACCAGGTGTTCCAGACAGAGGATCAGGCCAAGAAGCTCTACAACGCTGACGCCACGCAGAAAACGGGCTATGTGGCTGGCGAGCAGCTGTGGTACAAGAACACCCTGAAAAACGTTCCCAAGAACACGAATGCCGGCATGACCACCCTCGAGGGTGAGCTTTACAACCCGGTGTTCTACGAGATGATCCCCACCAAGTACCTGAAGGATGAGAAGAACGGCACCATCACGGCCCAGTGGCTGGCCGATCACGTGAACGTGAGCTGGTACGAGAACTTCTACAACGTGAAGACCGGTACGGTGGAGCATCCCGACAAGGACGTCTACGCCCAGCGCACCAACGGCATGAAGCTCATTGTTCAGCCCGTGGCCGACTACACGCTGCCCGACTACGGCGGCGCCATGATCTACAACAACTACAACGCCACGCGGGGCAACGGGCAGAGCACCTCCAACGTGACGGTGATGGGCGGCCACGGCAACTACTTCTCGCCGCTCGATCCGCGCTCGGCGAACACGAGCCAGAACACGACGTTCACGCTGTTCAAGATCTCGTGGATACCCATCGATGCGGCACTGCCCGAAGGGGCGGCCGAGCCTGCCGACGGCCGTTACCGCACCCAGCGGGTCGACGGCACGCGCGGCGGCTCCATCGTGGATGCGAGTCTCCAGTACGACCGCCCGGTGGATACGGTCATGCCCGATTCGACGCGCATGGAAGTGGGCGACCGCATCGAGCTGTACTTCGATGTGTACGCCTCCGTGGACGACCTGCCCCAGGTGTACCAGCGCCACGGCGTCACCGGCGACCGCCTGCAGGCCGGAGACGGCACGATGGGGTTGGAGCCCGCGTACTTCCCGCGCGTGGGCGAGTACTACTACGCCGACTACACCACCTATTCCGACAACTGGACGGGCCGGATCAACCCGCTCAACGGCGCCCAGGGGCTGCACGACACCTGGGGCGCATTTGCCGTGCGAACCGACAACATCCTCATGGATATGGACTACCTGATGCTCGATTCGGCTTTCTCCGGCGACAAGCCCGAGCAGACCGACACCTGGGAGATGTTCGACGGCTCCTACTCCTACATTCCCGGTGAAGCCACCTCTTACGGTCATTACGGGTCGGGTTGGGATGTGAACAACTGGGGCGTCAACGGCATGGGCTGCTACGCTTACCCCTACAGCACCGACGGCGGCAGCATCAACTACCATTCCAACATCAACAGTTCGGCGGGAAGCGATGCCACCTCCATCGGCTACTTCCTCGATACCGACATGAAGACCTCCAACTACAAACAGCCCATTCGCTACACGCCGCGCCCGAAGGCCGGCACCAAGAGCTCGGTGGAAACGCAGCTGCCTGACGACACCCATTACGTCTGGTGGTACGACGGCGACGACTCTGCCAACACCGGCGGCGGCAATCGGGCGGCGGAGAACAACTACGCCAACGGCGCGCCGTCGCTTACCAACCGCCATCGCTATGTGCGCGACTGGTACGCCTATGTGGTGAAGCCCCGCGTGAACGCCACCCCCGACAACGGCCGTTGGCAATCGAGCACGCCGCTCGTGTGGTCCGAGACGCGCCTGCACCTGCGGAAGGCGTGGCTGGCCACCTCGAGTCGTTTCATCTCCGCGGCCACGGCCACCGAAGGCTCTGGCGTTTCGAACTACGAGGCGCAGCGCTTCTACAACGGTTTGAACGGCGCCGAGGATGCCCATGCCGGTTGGACGGTGGGCGGCTACGACTACTCCGGTCAGCACTATCGTGACCATCGCGGCGTCATCCGCGGCCAGTACGCCACAGCCCTCGAGTACAATCAGGACTTTATCAGCGAGCTGGTCGCCTACAACTATGGCGACCGCAACCTCGATGGCGTGGAGTTCACCTATGTGATGCCCCGTGGCGTAGAGCCGAAGGTCGGTGGTACCATCGAGGCTCCCGACGATGACGACGATCTGGATGCCGACGCGGTCGACTATTACGGCAAAGTGGTCATGCAGGTGAACGCCGACGGCCTCACCGATCCTATCATCGTCGACGTGGTCGGCGTGACGGGCAACGTGGTGCTGCAGGATTTCGCCTTGACGCCCAACGAGCCGGTGGTGCTGGGCGGCGTGACCCCAGCTACCGAAGAGGGCGGTGAAGACGTGCCCTACACCTTCCCCGAGGGCGATTACTGGATCGTCATCAAGGAAGTGGGCACGACCGAGGAAGGGCTTCCCTTCGCCACAGGCGAGTACACATATAACGTGCTGGTGACCGGCGAGGACGGCAAGCAGACCGTCGAGCGCCGCACGACGCCCTACAAGCCGCTCTCCTTCCATGTGACAGCCCATGAGGGCATGGTGGCGGCCAACCCCTCCGAAGCGACGGGCGCCGACGGCGCGACCGTGTCCACAGGCATCTCCGCTTCGGTGAGCGATGCGCTCAAGCCTGAAAAGAAGAAGGTCTACGCCGAGGACGATGGCACCAATACCGGCACAATGGTCCCTGTCAAACTGACGCGCTACACCGGAGAGGTGATCAACGGTCAGACCACTGATGGCGCGGAAGTGATCACCATCAACAAGAAGAACTACGTGCGTGACGAAAACGGCAAGTACGTGGCCTGCTCCGAGACGAATCGCTTCGTCGAGATCGACGTGTACGATCCGTCGGTGCCCTCGCAGGTGAACGCCGAGCTGACGCTCGATCGCATCGAGCACGACAGTACCGTTACCGTGCAGGTGAACGCCGAGGGCGCGAGCGCTGATGCGCCGGCTACGGTGCAGATCGTCGCTATGACACCGCGCAAGGTGCAGCACGAGGAGACCGTTCAGAAGACCGACGATGAGGGCAAGCCGGTGGTCGGCGAGGACGGCCAGCCGGTTATGGAAACGGTGACCATCACCGAGACCGTCTACGATGAGGGCGCTCCCGTCGAGGGCTTCGAGAGCATCGCCGTTGCAGCCAACGAGCCGGTGGAGATCGCCACGCTGCCGCGCGGCCATTACGGCGTGAAGATCACGGCCTCCCCGCAGATGCCCAGCGAGCTGGGCGGGGGCCTCAGCTACTCCTATCCCACCGAGGCTGTGCCCTTCTACGTGGTGGGCCTGGGGGATGCCATCGAGGTGCCGGCCTGGAACCTCGAGCACAAGTGGGATGACAGCACGTTGTCGCTCACGGTGTCGGCCTATGGCGCCGACACCCCGGCCCAGGTGGTCATTCGCAACGAGAACGGCGACATCGTCGATCCGAGCACCGGCCGTGCCGTGCTGCCCGGCGGAGACGGCGAGCCGGTGAGCGACGCGCCCTACCGCATTGCCGTGGCCCGGGATGCCAAGACCGATCTGGCCGTGCTGCCCCGGGGCACCTACTACGTTTCCATGGTGGAGGCGCCCACGATGGGCTTCGACTACACCGTCATGGAGGCCGAGGTCGTCGACGGCGTGCCGACGGGCGACGAGATCGAGGTGGCCAAGAAGGGCACCTGGCCCTTCGTCGGGCCCGCCACGGCCGTCGAGGTCGAGGCCGATGGCCACGGTACCGCGCTCGATATCGCCATGGAGTGCACCTTGGCCGACGCCCCCGCCGTCACCGACGGTGAATCGGTGGTACGCATCGATATCGCCGCTCCTGGTGCCCCGGCGGGCACTGTGTTCAAGTACAGCCTCATGAAGGTCGTCACCACGGGTGAAGGCGAGGGGGCCGTCGAGAGCGAGGAGGAGATCGAGCAGCGCGCCGATGTCATCGCCAACCGCCCGGTCTTCCTAAAGAGCCTCAGCCCCGGCACCTATCGTCTGCGTCTCGTGGAATCGCCGAAGCTCGCCGACGGCACGACCTTCGCCCTGCCGGAGCGTCCCATCGACTTCGTCGTGGAGGACGGCGGCGCCTGCGTCGATCTGGATGTGAACCTGGAGGTCGGCGCCAACGCCGGACAGGTAACGGTGAAGACGCCGGCGGACAGCCTGACGTTCCCCGTGGGTGGCACCTTCACCTTCCGCATCGTGGACGCCTTAGGCGAGCCGGTGCAGATCGTCGGCGATGACGGCCAGCCGGCCGACCGCCGCACGGTCTCGGCTGAGGGCGAGACCGTGATCGGCATGCTGCCGGCGGGCGGCTATAAGCTCATCGTGGAATCTCAAAGCTGGGACGCGGCCCCCTACCTGCATGACACGGCCTTCACCGTGGACGGCACCGGCGGCCTGACGACGCTGATGGTGACCGCCAATAGCACCGCGCCCGTCGCGGAGCTCACGGCGGCCTCCGTCCTTTCGACCTTTGCCACTGCGCTGTTCTGCGATGTGGAAGAGACTATGGAAGAGGGCCTGGGCGTCGCCATGAACCTCGTTGCCGAAGAAGAGGAAGAGGCCGTCGCCCCCGCGGCTGCGGCACCTACCTCGGTGACGGGCGCCGCCGATATTCTGGCAAGCGCCATAGGCGCCACCAATGCCGCAAGCGATGCCGTGCAGCCGAGCGACCTATTCCCCGGTACGACGGCCACGACCTCCTTCGGCCTGCGCACCTACGCCGCACCGACGAGCCTTTCGCTGGAAGCGACGACCGATGGCGCTGTGCCGTCGGCCACGGCGTTCTACGCCGCCGGCGAGGAGGGGGCCGACCCCTCCGAGGGCGGCATCAACACGAACGATCTTGCCGGTCTGTCCCGGCGCATCCAGGCCCAGGTGTACCTGCTGAAGACCACGACGGGCGTGGGCGGCAACTACTCCCAAGATCCTTTCGCGAGCAGCCAGTGGGTCGATATCACCGACCTTATGGAGCTGGAAGTCGTGCAGACGCCGACGAGCGCCCCTGCCGGCTACTACGCGCCCAGTTCGGTGCAGGATCCGTACCTGGCGAGCCCGGGCAGCCCGGTTGCGGGCATCGCCCAGACCGCCGACGCTTCGAAGAGCACCTATACGGCGGTGCGCGCCGAGGGCTCGACGAACCAATCGATCAGCTACCGCGACAGCTCCCAGCCATGGGTGCTGAAGATCAAGGTGAAGCAGGATCTGGCCAAGTGGTTTGGTCGCAGCATCGATATGTCGGCCACCGACGCCGCCGACCCCGATTTCATCCGCACTTGGAGCGAGTACAACCAGTACGCCGAAACCCTGAAGGCGATTCTCAACGGCAATCTGGGCGGCTACCAGATCAAGGTGAACATTCCCTCCCACGTGTTCGGCAACAATGAGAACGAGCGGTGGTACGACCGCGTGCTGACGCGTCCGTGGGACGATCCGACGAAGAAGGCGGGCCAGGACAAGGCCGCCGGTGAGGAGCCGAGCCGCTCGAGCGCCTATTACCAGGTGTACGACTACGACCACTTCGAGGGCCTCTCGCGCGACCGCACCAACAACCTGCAGCCTTACGGCATGGACTACAAGTACACGATGCAGCGCTACTGGCGCCACGGCAGCGAGATGCAGCTTGCCGGCGCGCCCAACATGCCGGCGGTGAACGGCTGGACGGTGCAGAACAACACCGTGCGCACGACGACGCCCGAGGACACGAGCGCGGTGGCCGACCCCATGGGCATGGCCGCGGCCAACCTCGATTTCTGGAAGAAAGCTTACAAGGACGAGGGCAGCACGGGGCCTGTGCTCTATGCCCAGACGGGCACCCAGGCCGTGATGCGCAAGCCCGTGGTGCGCGTGTGGAACTCCATCAGTTTGCCCGACGTGCTGTCCGGCGACCAGGAAAAGGGTACCGTGACCGACGGCGTGGGCTCCACTTCGGCCAACTACTACATGGAGGCCGAAACCGACACGCGCCAGGTGAATGTGCACGTGGAGAACCGCTTCTGGTGGGATTCCCTCTGCCGTAACTACAGCTATGTCTCTGGTTCCGATACCGGCTGGTCCATCAACGAGAACCGCACCCACACCTACTCGGTGGAGGGCGGCCAGATGGGCGCGCTCGTGCTGCCCGTGGTCACCGTGGTGCTGCCCTTCGGCATCACGCCGCTGCACCGCGAGACCCGCAAGCCCTACGGCCAGTGGCCCGGCCGCACCCAGGAGTTCCTCTACGAGGATTGGGACATCGCCCAGTCGACCAATGCGAACTGGAACAACCAGGGCCAGGTCAACCAGAACGAACCGCTTGAGTGGCTGAAGGACAACTTCACCGCCACGGTCACCTACGAGAAGGTGGAGGCCGACGCCACCCAGTACCCGGCCGACGACATCAACGACGACAACTACCGCTTCGTGGTGCGCTTCATTCCGAAGGGCGATGACTTGAACCACGACTCCGCTACCGAGCAGCGCATCCTATCCCATCAGATGGACACGTTCAAGTTCTCCATCGCCATGACCGAGGAGCCGGAGTGGGAGGAGCTGCCCGCCCATAAGGAGGCCGCGCGTACCACCGAATCGATCCGCACCTACGTGACGAGCGCCATGACCGGCTACAAGGGCCTCGTCGACAACGACATTCCGGGCAACCCCTACACCGTGGGTGCGCCCTCCCAGTTCCGCGCCTCGGGCGATTCCATCGGCCGCGATGCGCGCCTCGATGCCTTAAGCGCCTCCTATTTCACCCGTTGGGGCGATGTGGGCGATTACAACACCAACAGCGGTAACCGTCGCTACAACACCACCAATGCCCTGGGCACCGCGCTTTACACCGACGTCCACGGCTGGGACGCCTATCGTTATCAATGGGAGTACGACAACGTTTTCAATGGGAGCTACACCTACAGCAAATCGGGCTGCTATGTGCGGTCGGGGGGCAATAGCCAGAACTACAACGACTGGCACCATGGCTCCCACTGGTGGAACAACGTGCAGATGGTCTACCGCTTGCCCTACAACTTCTACAACGCCGGCACCCAGACCAACGACCAGGTGCAGTACAACCACCTGACGGGCTACTTCGGCACCTATACCGAGAAAGACGGCTCCCAGCGCCCCGGCGGTCCGCGCGTCGGGCTTACGGGTAACGCCGGTAACGAGGGCCTGAATATCTCGGAATACAACTTCCGCACCCAGTACGGTCTCTCGAAGGCGACGACCAACAACCTGAACAACAACTACCTCGCCAGCGACGGCTCGCTCACAGGCGACAGCACGAACTCTGGCGCCACTCGCACCGAAGCCTTCGCCACCCGCAAGGACGGCAAGCAGGCCGAGCACATCGACCGCGGTGCCTTCGCTGCCAGCAAGATCCGCCTGAAGACGCCGACGCTAGGGTCTACCTACAAAATCGAGAACACGCCGACGACCCGTCCCTCGGACAAGACGACGCTGACCGATGCCGAGAAGGCCATCGCCGGGGGCGACCTGTCCGCCACGGCCTCCCTGCCGCTGCCCGGCGCTGCTGACGGCGCGCTGCTTGCGAGCAACCATGCGAAGTCGAAGGAGGGTACTTTCGAGTACGACGACGAGATGTGGTTCTCGGCCACGTTCAGCAACTCCGTTATCGCCAACAAGAACGCTTCGGGGCAGCAGGGCAAGGAGGGCGCGCTGCAGCACGCCAAGCTGGTGTTCTCGGTGTATTTGCCCGAGCAGGTGACCTTCTACGACCAGAAGAAGCTCATGAATTTGGGCGAGGTGGTCACGCCGGCCGACTTCGAGAAGCTGTTCTGCGATTACGAGGGTGATGATTACGCCTTCTATGTGGAGCATACCTATCGTGATCGCCATTCCGACACCGGCACTGTGAAAGACCCCGTCACTGGTTCGGCGGTGTACCCGAAGCGCGAGAAGCAGCAGAAGAAGTACGAGCGCCTCACGCCCAAGCAGCTCATCGAGCAGGGTTGGACGGTGCGCGTGCGCGTGCAGCCGGACTACGACAAGGACGCCTACGGGGCTCTCGCCTCCGGCGCCGCCAACAAGCACAGCGAATACGGCAAGCCCGATGGGGACGACCCGAACGATACCGTGGATGCCGCCGACGTGAAGGGTCGCGCCCGCTCCGGCGAGACCATCGTCTTCGAGTTGACTCCACCCGATGATGCCAACGATGCCGAGTTCCTGAAGCATGCGAGTTTGCTGTCCGCCTTCTGGGACAACGTGCGCGCGGATGGCTATTTGGGCGCCGGCGATGCCGTGACGCTGAAGGTGCGTACCCGCATCGACAATGTGGGCGATGAGGAATCCGCCCTGGCGGATCTCACCGACGAGAACGGCGAGCTTCTGCCCTACAACCAGCAGAAGGAGCTTGTGCGCAAGTGGTCCACGGAGGCCACGAAGGCCTATTTCACTGCCGAGGATCGCGACGTGGCGTGGCTGCCCAAGGAAACGGGCTGGAGCCATCGCTGGACGGGCGAGACTGCTACGGTCACCGTCTCCAAAGACGAGAAGCTGTACAAGGCGGTCACCGACGGCGCGGGCAACGTGCTCTACGGTGCCGACGGCTTCCCTCAATACACGGCCCTCACCGATCCGGCGGGTGCCGACGAGCAGGCCGTAACCCTGGAGCAGGGCGCACTGTATCTGCGCCCCACGGTGGAGGAGGATTCCACCGGTGTCTATGGCGTGGGTGGCTTCAATAACCAGTGCCCGGAGTATTTCCAGTGGGCCGACGAGGCGTCGCTGGTCTATGACTCGGACACGCGCGAGGATCCGGACACCCTGGACATCATTCCTGCTGTGGACTACGACAGGGACGGCGTGTACACCAGCGGCGACAAGAAGACGGGCAAGAAGGACGTCCGCGCGACGCTGCCCGAGCGCCACATGTCCTCCACCTCCGGCATGTTCACCATCCGCAAGCCCTCGGCCTCGGTGCGCGTGGACACCGGCATGGTGCGCATCCCCACCAACGATACCAGCTCCACCGACTCCACCCAGTCGGGCAACAACAACCTGTGGGTGACCCAGGCCGTCAACACCGGTGCGGCGGTGAACAGTTTCATCGTTGACTGGCAGGTGCCCCTGTGGGCCTTGGGCTCCCAGAGCAACGAGAACGCCCCGTGGGGCGACCCGACCGTGCCGGTGGGCAAGGTGACGCCGGACATCGAGTACGTGAAGAGCGGCGTGTGGGAGATCCCTGGCACCTACGAGTTCGAGCTGACGAACCCGGTGACCGGCGAGGTCACCAAGACCTCCGAGGGCGATCACTACTTCACCGACGACGGCACGGAGATCGGTGCCTGGCGCATCGATTTCCAGCGCGCCTACTCCCGCGAGGTCACCATCAACGGCACTGCCTCCTCCAGAACCGTTTGGCCCTATTACGGCAACGAGGACAACGACTACGTGCCCCGGGAGGGCGACGAGCTTATTAAGAACGAAGAGTACGACCAGAAGAAAGACCAGTGCAACTTCGTGTTCAAGGCGAGCACGGTGCGCGTGCCCGTGAACACTCCCGAGGCGGCAGCAAACCGCGCCATCGAGGACAAGCTGTGGGTGCTTGTCTACGTGCGTCGCGCCCACACCAACGTGAAGCTTGCCAACAGCGGCTATGTGGAGCAGAACGGCAACGATCCGGTGCCCAACACGCGGGAGAACTTCTCTATGCCCGGCACCGATGCCGACCGCGACTATTTCTTCGGCGAGGACGATGCGGCCGACTGCAACACGGCCGGTTCTGCCAACACCTACAAATGGGAGCTCGTCGGCTGGACGAAGGTCTCGGCCAAGCAGAATATGACCTTCTCCCAGGGCGTGGCCCAGGCCGGCACTCAGATTCGCCAGGTGCGCTGGGTCGTCCGCGCCTGCAACACCGATGCGTCGGGCAAGCCCATTATCGACGACGAGACGCTTTCCCATGAGGTGCCGGTTCCCTCGGGCTTCCGCCTGGCCACTGATGCCGACCCGGACACGGCGACCGCAGAAGAGCCCGATGCCGTCGATCCCTTGCGCAACAACACCGCCTGGCGCAAGCAGAAGGACTACAACGACCAGATCGTCTACAAATACGTCGATCGCAACCTGGGCAATGTGAACGAGTTGGCCGACGAGAACGGCATGCTCAGCAAGGTGTACAAGATCGGCCCGAACAGGTTGTACTATTTCGGCGAAGTCATTACGACAAAGAGCGGCAGCGGCGGGCGCACCTTAAGCGCCGCCGAGATGGACGCCGCCCTGAAGGGCACCGCTCCCAATCCTGCTGTGGAGGGGGAGGAGTGCTGGGATCGCACCATGCAGGGCGACCTCATCGTGCAGGCCCTAGAGTCCCAGTGGGTCGTCGGCACCTCGTTGCCCTCCACGGTCACCGCCAATGCGGCCGGGGTGCTCGGTCATGCCTTTATCAGCGAGCTGCCCAAGCTGCAAACGAACCTGCCCCTGGCCGGCGTGCGTACCTTGGGCGAGCCTGAGGCGGGGCAGAAGCTGCGGGTCGTCTCCGACGGCCAGAGTGCGTCGGCCGCCGTGGCCGCCGTGACCGACGCGCTGACGAGCGCCGGCGTTGCCGTGCAGGCCGCCGACGAGACCCAGAACCCGGACGAAGACCCGAACCTCGTGAAATCCGACTCGGTGCACGTAAACCACTTCGCCACGGTGGTGCCACGCTACGATGATACGAAGTACGCGCAGTTCGAGCGCGACCGCGCCGGCTTCTTCCGCTCCGACGAGAAGCCCACGATCAAAATTGATGCGAAACAGTGGTACTTCTCCGGCACCAACAACAACGGCTACGGCTGGAATAGCGAGTCCATCATGCTTGATCCTGAGGACTCCCTTTTCCTGCGCTACGAGGTGACCCTCTACAATATGTCCGAGGGCCAGCTGCGCCTGCTCGGCTTCGATCCTGAGGAAGAAGGGACGCCCTACAGCGTGGACACCTGCACCAACCCGTCGGTTTCCACCCTGCTGCCGCGTATCCAGAACTACGGCCCCACGCCCGAATCGATGTTCAACACGCTGCCCGACCTGACAAGCGCCCAGAAGAAGCGCCTCCAGCAGGCCGATGCTGTGCGTGCTATCGGCAAAAAGCTTCAAGAGATCACCGACGAGACCGACCGCACGACGTTCGAGGCGAGCCTGCGCTCCATCGCCGCCGAGTTGGAGGGTCTGTGCGGGCGCGCCCTCACCGAGACAAACCCTGAGATTGCCGCTTCCATTTTGCATGGGGACGACGTACCCGACTCATCGAGGGCCGACGTGGAAACGACGATCAATTCTCTGCGCTCCCAGGTGAAGGTGCTTTTGGGCTATCATCCCCGGGTGGTGCACGAGGACGGCACCGAGACTCCGGAGGGCTATGACATCTCCACGGTGGAGCCGAGTGATGCCCGCGTGGCAGGCAAGAACGTCTTTGCTCAGGGCAACGCCCTGCAGAAGCGTGTCGAAAAAGAGCGTCCTTACAGCCGCGTGTTCCAGTACGTGCCCTCAAGCGACCTGTTCGCAACGGCTGCCTCCGACGGCCAGCTCGACTGGTCGGGCAATCGCATGGCCAACGACGGCTTCGACTACAAAAACGACAGCATGCAGTCGACGCAGCGCACCGTAAAGGAAGGCGACTATTTGAGCCCTCTGGCTGAGGGGTACCGCCGCAAGCCCACCAACGCCTCTGCGGGCGACGCGAGCCATATGAACTCCCAGGTGCCGCTGTGGACCTACCGCGTGGTGAAGTACAAGCAGTACGAGCGCGACGATTTCGGCTACTTGTGGACCCAAAACGAGGATGGATCGTGGAACTTCGTCGGTACTATGGACGACGAGGGCAAGGTCAGCAAGACGCTGCCCGAGGGCGTAGAGGTGCCGACGAAACCGGAGGGAACCACCAAGCCCTACACGAGCCTCACGGACTTCGACGAGTTGACCCCAGGCACCTCCACCGCGGCTATCCGCTACGAGGAGGGCATGACCCGCTTGGGCGCCGGCGTGTTGGCCAACGGCGGCACGGAGATCTCGGCCAAAGACGAGTTTGCCTACCTCTACGGTGTACAGGACGATGGCAGTGAGGCCGACACCGGCGTCTCTGACAACCTGACGGCCAACACGCGCCGCTCCTTCACCTGGAACTTCCTGGGCCAGAATGGCAGCCGCGGCGTGCTCAACCCCGGTGAGGCCATCATCCTCGATTTCATGATGCAGTTCTCGCCGCAGTCCTCGGCTTCCACCGATGTGGGTAATGCGCTCATCTTGTCTTCCTATGCGGACAAGGCCGGCTCCTACGACTTCTACGACTACCCGCTGTTCCGCACCGAGACCATCAACGACGAGAAGGTGACGAAGATCGTCACCAAGGCCACCATCAACGACCCGGAGAGCTCGGTCATCAAAGATTCCTCCTACCGTTCCGACCTCAACGACGGCAACGGCAACGGCGATCGTTCCGAGACGCTTTTGCGCAAGGACACCAACTCCATCGGCTGGTCCAACAACGACCAGGTCATCCAGGAGAAGATGGTGCAGCCGAAGTACACCGACGAGAAGTACTCGAAGCGCTCCCAGACGGCGGCCATCCCCGAGGGCACGAGCTACACCTACGAACTCATTCAGCAGTACACGGGCATCAACGACTCCACGTCGCTTCTGTACAAGCACTCGACCTTCGCGGACACGATGCCCCACGAAGGCGACAAGGAGACGTCCAACTTCGACGTGACCACGAAGACCTACAGCCTGCGCCAATCCCAGTGGAGTGGCTGGCTGCAGGACCTCGACTCTATCAAGATGGAGTACACCGACACGACGCCAACTGAGGAAGGCGATATCAAGGGCAAGTACGAGCTGCGCATCGCTTCGGCTAAAGATCCGGTGACCGGTCAGACGCTCTCGCCCCAAGCGTCCGTATGGGTCGGACCCATCGCCACCGCCGGCACCGGCGCTAACGTGAAGTACACGCCGCTCACCACCGATGATATCTACGAGCCCATCGATGCGGCCAAGGCGGCCGAGGCGGCTGCGGGCGGCGAGTGGGCCGAGGATGAGAACGACGAGTACATCACGCGCTGGGTGACGGAGAAGACCACGGGCCTCACTTTGGGCGAGGACGGCAAGACCGTCGTCTCCGAGGTGCCCGTCTCGCAGTCCATGGCGTCCATCAACATGGTTAATATCAACGACTTGAAGGACTACGTGAAACGTCACCCCGCCGAGGAGGAGGCCCTTACTCGTTGCATCGGCGCTATCTGGTGTCGGGTGCTCGACGACAGCCTCGTGCTTATGGCCCGCAACGGCGACGTGCGTCTGAAGTACGACCTGAAGGCGCCGCTGAATCTTCCCAAGTATCTGGGTAACGCCGGCAAGACCTACAAGTCTATCGACGGTTTGCAGGAAGGGGCCACGCCTCTGCAGGAATACCTGTACAAGACGAGCCAGTGGAACACCTTCATGTCCATGGTGGATTATCGCCAGGGCGAGCGCGGCCTTACCTATCGCAAGATGGAGAATAAGCCGGCCGGCGTCTACGTGGATGCGCCCGAGGGCTTCGGCTACATCGGCAGCTACGTGTGGATGGATACCAACTGGGATACCCTGCAGAACGACACGAAAGGCGACGTCGTCACCGACCTTTTGGGTCATGAGACCACCTACCACAAGGGCGAGAACGGCCGCTACATCCTCTCTACGGAGAAGAGCATCAAGAACGGCAAGTACGCCTATACCTACGACAACGGCAAGGACACTGCGAAGCTGCTCAACGACTTGGACTACGACGGCGTGCCGGACGATCCGGGCGTCAACGGCGTGAAGGTTGAGCTTCTGAACGAGTGGGGCGTGCCGGTAAATCGCAATGGCGAAGCGGTGGTTCAGGTGAAGATGGATGCGAACTCCAGCAAGCTCACCTGGGTGAAAGCCGACCCGAAGACCGGCGCCGCTGTGAAGGGCCTCTACGGCTATGAGCCCGTCACCACCGCCGACAACGTCGATCTGGGTGCCTACGTGTACACCACCGAAAGCGACTACTACAACAACCGCGGCTACTACATGTTCTCTATGCTGAAGCCCGGCACTTACCGTCTGCGCTTCACCTTCCCGCAGAAGTACGCCAACTACGCGCTTACTACCAAGCGCATCGGTGCCTCCGATGCCCCGGTGATCGAGGTGGACGAGAAGACGGGCAAGGTGAGTTATCCGGGGGCCACCGAGGACATCTCCTCTTACATGGCCGTGACGCGCACAAGCAAGCAGATGGTGGCCGTCTCCGATCCCATCGAGGTGGAGCCGGTGATCTTCGACGCCGCGGCCTATGCGGCGGGCAACGAGCCGGATCACGAGCTCTACGATGCCAAGATGACGAGCTACAACGTCGGCATCGCCCTACCGGTGGTCTACGAGGGCGTGACCTATCGCGACGACAAGCTGGCCGGTTACGAGGAAATGGAAGAGGATCCGGAGGAAGGCGGCACGGGCGAGGACGGCGGCGATGAGGGCGGCGAGGAAGGCCCCGGCGACATCTTCGCGAAGTCGGCTTCCGCCTCGTCGGCCCCGGCGGCCCAGGCTCTTGAGGCGGCGCCTCCGGTGAGCCAGGGGACGCCGTCGCTGCCGGGCATCTCCACCCTGTCGCTGACGCCGGACAACGCGCCGACCTATGATGCGGCTGCCGGCGAGCTGCCCCCGTTCATCATGGTGAACGGCAAGCCCACCCTCAACCTGAACAAGTACGTCGAGCTGGACGGCTCGGTGGATCCCGAGCTCATCGACGGCGTGCTCGACTGGGTGAACGTGAACCTGGACGAATCGAACCCTTATGAGTACGCCGTACGGGTAAATGAGATGCGCCTGAAGAACATGGAAGTGCGCGTCATGGTCCAGAACGAGAAGACGAAGAAGTGGGAGCAGGCCTTCGACACCAACGGCAACATGGCCGTGGCTCAGACCGACTGCTACCTGGAGGTGTCGCTTGACGGCGGCGCCACCTACCAGCGCGCCTTCGATACGGCCGGCAACAACCTCGTGAGTGCAGAGGTGCTCCGCGATGTCATGACCGGCGACAACCCGAACGGCGCCTGGCGCTGGACGCCCTACGAGGCCGGCAGCGCCAATGCCACGGGCTTCTTCCACTTCAGCCTGGAGCCCTTCCACAACTACAAGGTAGTGTGCAAGGACACCCGCGCCCGCATTCTGAAGCCCTCGGTCATGACCTGGGAGAACGATCCGCTCGCTCGCCCGACCAAGAACGCCGAGGACCAGGAGCAGGTAACCGTGGGCACCGGAGAGATCCAGGAGAAGCGCCCCAAGGACGAAGTGGCCGCCATGTGGGATAACGACCTGTGGCTCAAGAGCGGTTCGGGCGAGACCAACAGCTTCTACGCTGAGATTCCCACGGACGAGGCGGGGCACGCGGTCTATGAGGATTCGAAGAACGCTTGGAAGGGCTACAAGATCTACGACAAGCTGGCCTTAGGCTGGATCGACGGCACCAAGGGCTTTCTCGGCAACTATGTGTGGTCCGACAAGTCCGGCTATACCGAGGACGGCGTCATCCAGCACTACGACGGCCTGCAGGGTGACGTGCCCAACATCGGCGTAGGTCGCGTGAAGGTGACGCTGGAGCAGTACTACTGGCTGCCCTCCGATGCGTCTGGCCCGGTTGAGGGTTCCGACGGCTACAACGCCGGGACCGCCAACGGCACCTACGGCAAGGGCCGTTGGGTGCTGAATGACCTGGAGTACAAGACGACGACCTCCTCCAGCTCGGGCAGCTACATCTTCAAGGGCGTGTCCACCTACGTAGTCGATCCCAATGCGCCCAAGACCGTGGCCGAAGAGGACAAGACGAAGTACCTCGCCGGCTATCGGGTGCGCATTGACCGCGACGATTTGAAGCTCGTCACACGCGACTTCGGGCTCACCTTCCGCAACGCTTACGATCCTTCGTCGCTCTCCTTCGATGAGGAGATCGATTCTGATGCCGATATGGCCGTGCGGCTGGTGCTCGACGGCGAGGGCAACCCGTACTACAAGAACGGCAAGCCTGTGTACGCCTACTACTTGAATGAGGCGGGCTCGGGTGATCCGCTGACCGGCGGCATGGGAGCGGGTACCACCTCTCCCACGGGCGCCCACGATGTGGACGTATCCTACCAGCAGATGATCGTCGTGGCCGGCAACACCGACACCATGGCGCGCGAGAACCTCGTGGCCTATCTGGTCGAGCTCGGTCGCGTTCGTGAGGACGATGCGGACGTTACGGTGGCGAAGAGCACGGTGGATGCGCTCATTGCCCAGCTTTCCAACGACGAGCTGCGGGCGTACCTCATCGACCATAAGGTCATCGAGGAATCGGAGACGGTTTCCGTCGACCGCATGAAGGAGCTCGCGGCCAACTACAGCGGTACCACCGCGGGTAACGACCGTGCGGTGCAGGGCGGCCTGTCCGTCTCGTCGCCGCGGGCCGTGTACGATTTGGGCGCGGCCCAGCGCATCGAGCACTGGGATGTGGGCCTGGTTGAGGTGCCGCGTTCGTCCATCACCGGCACCGTGTGGCACGATGAGGATTACGACGGCATTAAGGAGGACGGCGAGCAGGGCCTTGCCGGCGAGTCCGTGGCCCTGGAGCAATACTATTACGATGAGGCGGCGGGCGCGTGGGTGCGCAACGACCGCTTCGGCGACGATGTGCGCACCTCGGTCGATGCCAGCTGGCACACCGAGACGCGCAAGGACTTTATGGGCGAGGATTACACCGTTTGGGTGCGCACCTATACCGACGCCCAGAACCACAAGGTTTCCTCCGAGGTGACTTCTGAGGCTGATACGCTGCCTATGGCGCGTACGGCTGCTGATGGCCTCATCTACGTGGAGACCGACGATGCCGGCGTCTACACTTTCGAAAACCTGCCGACCGCCTATACCAACGACGAGGGCGAGCACTTCCTCGCCGCCTACCGGGTGGTCTTGAACGGCATGCACCAGGAGGTTGCGACCGACGATGACGGCAACGTGCTCTACTCCACGCCGTGGATGATGACCAACTACCACCAGGGCACCGACGTGGCCGCCGACTCCGACGTGGCCGACGACCAGAGCCCGGTATCTGCCACCTATCGCATCATTGGCCGTGAGACCAACGGGGCTGGCGAGGCGGTAACGCGCGCCCTTGACGGCCAAATCATCTTGGCTGCCGAGGTTGGTGCGGATCGTGTGAACGCCAAGCAGCCCTCGCAAGTGGACGTGCCTTTGGCCGATGTGCACGAGGGCGCGACGGGCACAATGAAATACGACTACCTGACCAAGCGCGACCACGCGGTTGACGGCGGAGATGTGGGCGAGCTGCCGGTGCCACGTCGCGAGGTGTCCGGTCGCGTGTGGCACGACGCCGACTACGACGGCGTGCAGGCTATGGTGGAGACCGAAGAGCCGGTACTCGACGAGCATGGCAACCCCATCCCGATGCTGGATGCGGCGGGCAATCCGGTGCTTGCCGAGGACGGCTCGCCGAAGATGCTCACCCGCAAGGTGCGCTCTTACGCTGCCGATGAGCCAGGCATCCAGGACGAGGCGGTGACCCTTTCCCAATGGTATTGGGATGGCGCCGAATGGGTACGCAATGAGACGTTCGGTGTCGATGGATTCAACGTGCTTGAGGCCATCGCGACCGACGAGTGGGCCGCAGGCGCCGTGCTCTCTGTCGACGACCCGACGACGGTCGACGTGAACGAGGCCGGTTATGTGACCGTGCGCACCAACGCCGACGGTCTCTACCGCTTCCAGAATCTGCCCACGGCTTACGTGAACGAGAGCGGCGAGCTGTTCCTGGCTTCCTACCGCCTGACTCTGGACGGCCTGGAGCAGCAGGAAGTGGAACAAGGCGGCACGGTCGTCTCTCGCGTGCCGTGGCTCATGACCCGCTACCATGCCGGCGCGGCGGTGGCCGTGGATTCCGACATCGATGACGCCCTGGATGGTACGCTGGACAGCTACAGCCTCCTTGGCCGCGAGGGCGCCTTCGAGGCGGCGGTGCCGGCCGGCGTGCGCGCCCATGAGGGCCAGATCATTCTGGCGGCTCCCAAGGCCGATGGCATCGTAGCCGTCGCCGACAAGACCACGCTGGTGAGTTTGCCCATCGCCGAGGTCGTGGAAGCGACCGTGGGGGAGGGCGACACCGCGCCGGCTGAGGCCCTCTACGACATCATGCGCGCCCGCAAGCAGGCTGATGAAGCCTACGACGGCGGCGACGCCGGCCAGCTGCCGGTGCCCACGCGTTCGCTTACGGGCCTCGTGTGGCGCGATGCCGACTACGACGGCCTGCAGAACACCGAAGACTTTGAGGATATCGAGGTCGTGGCCGATGATGGCACCACCTCCACGGTGCACAAGCTGGTGGAGGAGGGCCTTGCGGACCAGGCTATCACGCTGGAGCAGTGGTACTACGACCCGGAGAACGTGAATCCCGACGATGTGCCGGTGTTCGACGGGAAGAACGTGACCGACCTTTCTGGTTCCATCGGCAACGGGGTCTACGAGAGCCATTGGTTCCAGAACACCGCCTTCGGTGCCGACATCTATACAACTCTGGATGACGCGGACCGCCCGCTCGTGGATGCCGCGCGCTATCCTACGGCCTCGGCGGCCGGCGGCGTGATCACCGTGCAGACTGACGAAGACGGCCTCTACCGCTTCGACAACCTGCCGTGCGCCTACACCGACGCGGACGGCAAGCAGTACCTGGCCGGCTACCGTGTGAAGCTGGCGGCGCTGACCGAGGACTACGATTTCGAGCATTACGGCACGCCTCAGGAGGGCGCGTGGATGATGACGCGCTTCCATGCCGGCGCCGTCCCCGAGGCGCTGTCGACGGATTCCGACCTGCCCGACAACCTGGGTCTGACGGCTGACTATCCGCTCATTGGGCGCGAGGCCTTCGTGGCCGATGTGACGCCGGGGGCTGAGGGCGAAGACGATCTCGTCGAGCCCAAGCGCTACCTGGGCGAGCGCCAGGAGATGCTGGAGGGCCAGATCATTCTGGCCAACCACACGGAGCTTTCCCGCGGTGCTGCGGCCCAGAAGGTCGTGCCCGCCTCCGACTACCAGAACAACCTTACGGGCGAGCTTCTCTTCGACTTCATGGACGCGCGCGCCTACGCCGAGGGCGCCGACGCCCTGGAGGCCGGCGACGCTGGCGAGTTGCCGCCGCCGACCCAGGACATCGTGGGCATCTTCTGGAACGACACGAACAACGACGGCGTGCAATCCCTGGAAGAAGGGGACGACGAGTACGGCATCAACGGCCGCCGTGTCACTCTGGAGCGCTACCTGCCTGATGGCCAGGGCGGTTGGGAGCGCGACCCGCAGTGGGCCGATTCTACCCGCTACGACCTGAACGGCGCCGACTGGGATGCCTATGATGCCAGTCCGGCCACGGTGTGGGGCGACGACGCGCAGCACGTGACCTATACCGCCACGCAGGTCGCCTCCGACGGCGAGGAGCGCGACGGCGTCTACCGCTTCGAGGATCTGCCCACCCAGCGCGCGGCCACCCAACAGGATGTGGATGCCGGCCGGGCCTCCAGCGTGGGCGCGAAGATCGTCTACGGTTACCGCGTGCGCTACACCGACGCCGGCTACCAGCAGCGCGCCTGGATGATCGCTAAGTACCAGCAGCGCGACAACTTCACCCAGGACTCTGACCTCATCAACGTGAACGCGAACCTGATGAGCGCCGACGAAGTGGACGTGCTGCTGAACCGCCGCGACGACAGCTCGGTGCTCGGCAACCTCGTCGATAGCAGCGCCTCGAACAACGACAACCAAGATCTGGGCCTGCTGTCTCGCGACGAGGCGCTCGCCCAGTCGAAGTCGAATGTGGCCGCCCAGGCCGCGTCCGCCAACCCGGCGCGCCCGGCCGTGGCCTTCGCCTCGGTGCTTGCCACGGCGGCCGTCACGGTGAGCGCTGCCGTCGGCGCGGCGCCGCTGGCCGCGGGCATCGAAACCTACGACTTGGGCGCCGGCAGCGACCGCGCCTACAACGACGGCGCCTTGCTCAAGCGCAAGACGGGCGCCATCGAGGGTGTTCTGTTCCAAGACGACGACTACGACGGCGTGGCCGACGAGGGCGAGGCGGGGCTTGCCGGCAAGCGCGTGTACCTGCGCGCCTGGGGCCTGCACCTGGTGGCCGACGTCGATTGCAGCGGGCACTGCGCCACTCCGGCCGAAGCCGGCGAGGGGCAGTGGCCCGCCGCGACCGGCCGCATCGTCGCCGCTGGCAGCGATGGCGCGCCCAAGGCCGGCTACCACTACGAGTGGGTGGCCGAGGAGGGCGAGCCCTTGTCCGTGCTCACCGACGAGGACGGCCACTACGTGTTCGAGGATCTGCCGGCGGCGACTCGCAACATCAAGAGCGGCGACTCGCTGAACTGGAAGGATGAAGAAGGCGGCGACAACGAGACCCTTGTGACTGATACCTTCGACGAATGGTACCTGCTTGGCTACACCATCGAGGTGGAGGGTGATAGCCGTGAAAACCTCGGGGCCGACCGTGCCAGCGAGACCGTGGTGGGCCTGCCGGTCACGCGCCTGCTCGACGATGGCGGCGAGGAAATCGCGAGCCGCAACGCGAGCAAGGTGCATCGTGCTGCCGATTCCGACGACATGAACGGGCGTCTGGCCAACGATGCCGCCTACGGAAGCACCCGTTACGCCATCACCATGAACCAGGTGAACGAGCAGGGCGCCGAGGTGAGCGTGCTGGATGGCCGTCTGGTGCTGGCCGAGGAGGCCACCACCGCCGAGGATGCCGTGGGTGCCACCGACTCTGCCTACTACGTGAACGCCAACGGCATGGCCTTCGACCTGTCCACGGTGCGCAGCGCGGCCCATATGAACGGCGGCTTCGGTCCCTTCGGCACCGCGACCATCAAGGGCGTGGCCTGGGACGACGTCAACTACGACGGCATCCGCAACTTCACCACCTCCATTGACGTCCCCGGCGACGAAGATGCCGATGAGGGCGAGGGCCCGACCACCGTGGTCGAGCTGGAGAAGCCGCTCGTGGGCGAGACGGTCTACATCACCCAGGAATACCTCGATGGCGGCCAGTGGGTGCTCAACCGCTCCTTCGGCGGCGCCATCGACCCGAAGGTGGGCGATCTTGTGGCCCGTCGTGACTCCGTGTTCGTGAAGTTCGCCAAGTCGATGCCCAACACCGAGTACCGCATCGGCATTCCTCGCCGCGACGCGGACGGCAACGTCGTGCGCGACGAGAACGGCCGGATGGTGCTGGAGAGCCTCTTCCGCGACGCGAACGGCAACCCGCCCATCCAGCGCGACGCCAACGGTGATCCGGTGCTGGACAGCGAGAACAACCCGCTGCCGTTGTCGGTGTGGTTCACCTCCGAAGAGAACGTGGCCGCGGACGGCGAGACGGTTTTCGTGTGGCCCGACGGCGTCGAGCCGGGCACCTTCGCCAATGGCGCGAAGGTGACCATCGGCGGCGTAGCGTACACGCTGACCATCGACCCCAACACTGAGTACTACGTGACCTGCCGCCAGCTGAATGACGAGGGCTCCTATGTGGAATGCCTCACGCCGCGGGCCATTACCACCCCCGGTGAGGCGATCGCCGAGGCGCTCTTTGCCGAGGGCCCAGTGACGGCGGCGGCCAACACCATCCTGTTTACCGAGAAGGCCGATTGGTGGAAGGGCTCGACCGATCCGGATGTGGCCGAGGCCGACCTGTCCGCCGGCGAGCAGTGGAACGGCTGGGAGTACGCCGCCATGGCGCCCGGCGAGGATCCGGCGACCCTGGATTCCGAGCGCTGGCGCCCGGCCGACGAGACCGGCATGGTTCAGCTGGCCGGCCTTGCCCAGCGCACTGACTACCAGCTGGTCGCTCGCGTGCGTCACTACGACGAGTTCCTCGTTCCCGACGTGGCGATGCGCACGGTGGACGACGCTACCGCGATTCTGGAAGCCCTGGGACTCGCGGTGGCCATCGAGCGCGGCACCGAGTTCTCCTCCACGGTGCCCGCGGGCGCGGTGGTGCGCACCGAGCCGGCCGCGGGATCCAAGGCGCGGCCCGGCGTTGAGGTGAAGCTTGTCGTGTCCAACGGCGAGGCCCGGGCGGTGACCGTGGAAGACGTCACCGGGCAGTCCGTGGAAGAGGCCGAGGCGGCGCTGGCCGCGGCCGGCTTTGCTGTGGAGGTGTCCGCAGACGAACGCTACAGCGAGGATGTGGCTGCGGGGCTTGTAGCTGCGACCCGTCCCGGCGCCGGCAGCGTGGCTGCGCAAGGTACGACCGTGGTGATCTACCGCTCCAAGGGCCCCAAACCCGCAGAGCCGGCGGTGCCGGATCCGGGCGAGACCACCGAGCCTGGTGGCGATAACGGTGACGGCGACAACACCGGCAACGGCAGCGTCACTGGCAACGGCGGCACCGAGGGCGACATCGAGACGGTTCCCGAGATCGTGCCGGCCGCCGCCCGCCTCATGGGCACCGCGGCCCTCTACCGCACGCTCGCTGCCAACCCGATGCCGCTGGCGGTCGTGGGCGAGGGCTTCGTCTACGACGGCGCTCTCGACGGCCTGGACGCCTTCCACATCGTCACCCTGCCCGATGTGATGGGCACCTCTGTGGGCTACCTGCCCGCGGGTCTTGCGGATACCGAGGGCAACCGCCAGAAGAACGAGAAGCCCTCGCCGGCCGGCTCCCGCGCCGCCGAGACCGATAGCGAAGGCGTCTACACCTTCGACGATTTGCAGGTCTACGTGCAGAAGGACGCTTCGGGCCGCCTGGTCGATTACAACACGCCCGGCGCCCTGGACGAGGTGTACCAGACCCGCTACACCGTGCACATGGCCGAGCTCAACGGCGGCTACGTCATGTCGCGCTACAACGTGCCCGGTGGCGTATCGTCCATCGACTCCGATCTGACCCGCAGCGAGAGCGGCCTGCTCACTCTGCGCCAGGCGGTCACGTACCAGAACGGTATGACCATCAACGACGGCAAGGTGTACCTGAACCACGAGTCCTCGAACGTGCGCGGGTCGGTCTTCGGCTCTCAGTACGATGAGGACGCTCAGTGGAAGAAGACCGAGGAGGGCGACACCTGGGCCGACGGTGCGAACGCCCCCGATGAGGCGGTGGCCATCTTCGACGTGCCCGCTCCCATTGGCAAGCAGCTTGACGCTGGCGCCAAGGCTCCGAATAAGAACGTCATCGCCGGTACGGTGTGGAACGATGCCAACGACAACGGCTACTTCGAGACCGGCGAGGCGGGCATCGTGGGCGCCACCGTGGAGCTCTCGCGTTACTGGTACGACGGCGACAGCGACACCTGGGTGTACGACGACGCGTTCAACCGGGCCGTGGCCGCCGACGGGTCGGTCGTGCGAACCGGCGAGGCCCTCACCTACGCTCTGGATGAGGGCGTTGCGATCGAGACGCGGAGCAATGAGATTGTGACGACGACGGAGTTCTCGCGCATGGCCCGCAACGACAACGGCGAGGAGGTGCGCCGCACCTACCCGCAGGGCTACTGGGAGTTCGCCGACCTGCCTGCGACCGAGGAGCGCGACGATTTGGGCAACACGAACCGTGAGGTCATCTACGGCTACCGCGTGAACGTGGTAGAGGTGCCTGCCGGCTACGCCGTGGCGAAGATGAACCGTGGCGAGGACGACGAGATCGACTCCGATCTGAACGAGGCGACCACCCGTCTGACTCCGGAAGGGGAGCGCGCGGTGGATGGCCTCATCGTGTTGGCGGAGCCGGCCGAGGAGGCCGATGCGCCCGAGTCGAAGGTGGCCGGCCCCGACGCTGATCTGTGGTCGACGCTCGGTTCGCAGTCGAGCTACTACAACGATGCGGGCCTCGTGCCCTTCAATACCGTGAGCGTCGGTGGCCATGTGTGGCTTGATGCCAACAAGGACGGCTTGCAGGCCGAGACCGACGAGCTGGTTGCGGGCAAAGAGGTGGTGCTGGAGCGTCAGCAGACGACCTTTGCCGCTGCTCGGGCCGTCGGTTGGATGAGCCGCGTGACCGATGGCGCTGTGGGCAGTGACCTTGCTGCTGATGGCGAGCCGCTTGTGGCCGCTGAGCGCTACGATGACATTCAGTGGGTGCTGGACGACTTGGCTGGCAAGGTGCCCGACGAGCCGGTGGTGGAACCCAGCGAGGGCGAGCAGCCTGGCCTCGGCGAGCAGCCCGGTACCGGCGGCGAAACCGGCGAGGGCGTGGACTCCGAGCTGCCCGGCGACGGGGGCGCGACGCCAGATGCGGATGAGTCGGGCACGGCCGGAACCTTCCGCGCCATGGCCGCTCTGCCGATGCTGGACGTGGCTGACGGCGCCGAGGACGGTGACGACAACACCGGCAGCACGCCCGCCGAGGGCACCGACGAGACCGAGGGCGGCGATGACGTCACCGATTCCGATGGCACCGATGAGGAGACGCCGGTCGACGAGGCCGCGGTCCGTTGGGAGGCGCTGTTCGCCTACGACGTCGCCGACCCCTCTGCCGATCTGGAGCGCCTTGAGGACGACGGTATCCTCTCTGAGGGCACCTGGGAGACGGTGGCAACGGCAACGACGGACATGGAGGGTAACTACCTGTTCGCCGGTCAGCCCATTGTGGACGAGTATGGCAAGCCCTACGTCTACCGCGTCCGCTTTGTGAAGCCTTCCGAGGCCGAATGGATCCCGCTGAACGCGGGTACTGATGACAACCTCGACAATGATGTGGCTCATCTGAACCTGCGCGGTCGCGAGGTTGAGCCCGATATCGGTGTTACTGAGGTACTTGGCGTGCTGAGTCCGCGTGGCGCAGCCAATGCTTACGGCCAGGCTTATAGGGTGCTCGCGCCACAGCAGTGGACGCGTGAGGCGGCCCACGCGGTCGATCCGGGCTATTATGTGGAGCCTGAGCCGCTGGAGGACATCGATGGTTGGTTGACTCGCGTGTTCTACAAGGTGAAGAAGTTGGCTCAGACCGGTGACGCTGCGACGTTGCTGTGCCTGATCCTGGCGATCGCCATTTGGCTTGCGGCAACGATGCTGATGCTTTCGTTGTTGAGCCGTCGCAAAGAAGAAGAGGACGAGGATCGCTGGATAGACATTACCGTCTAAGAACGGGCGCGGCGTCGTCGGTTTCGTGGAAAGGGCAGCTTCGGCTGCCCTTTCGTCAGTCCACGGCCGTCTCCCGTCGTGTTCTGCCTTCAATGCCTTTTGCATGAATGCAGAACTGTGCTTGAGAAAAAGCATCTAAGATAGCGATATTAAGGGCGTTGTCAGACTGGGGACGGCGACATGCCCTTCCAACACCTTGAAAGGAACGCCATGCTCTTCTGCGACATTGACATCCTCGACGCCGACTTCGCTATCAAGCACCACCAATGGGTGGGGGTGTGCGACGGCCGTATCGCCTATATCGGCTCGGTGCCTCCCGCGCCCGATGTGGCTGCCACCTTCGGCGAGACCTACGATGACACGGGACGTCTGCTCATGCCCGCGCTCTACAACGCCCATGCCCATGCTCCCATGACGCTTCTGCGCGGTTACGCCGAGAACTTGCCGCTGCAGCGTTGGCTCGAGGAGAAGTGCTTCCCCTTCGAGGCCAAAATGACCGCCGAGGATTGCTATTGGGGCACGGTGCTCGCCTGCGCCGAGATGGCGCGCTTCGGCGTGGTCAGTTTTTCGGACATGTACTACGCGACCGAGGAGCGTGCCCGTGCGGTGCTCGAGGCCGGCATGAAGGCCAACATGTGCGAGGGGCTGGTCGCCTTCGAGGAGAAGCCCTACGCGGAATATCCGATCTGCGCCCAGATGGAGGCCCTCGTGCGCGACTGGCACGGGGCCGGCGACGGACGCATTCGCATCGACTACAACATCCATTCGGAGTACCTGTCCACCGAGACGGTTTGCCGCGACATTCTGGACATCGTGCGTGGCACCGACCTGCGCCTGCACATCCACCTGTCCGAGACCGAGAAGGAAGTGCGCGAGTGCCGCGAGCGCCATGACGGAATGTCGCCCGTGGCCTACTTCGACAGCCTGGGTCTGTTCGAGGTGCCGGTGACTGCAGCCCATTGCGTATGGGTCGATGACGCCGACCTGGATATCTTGCAACGGCACGGGGTGTTCGTCGCCAACAATCCAGCTTCCAACATGAAGCTCGGCAGCGGTTTCGCGCCCATTCCCGAGATGCTGCGCCGCGGTATTCCCGTGTGCCTGGGCTCCGATGGTATGGCGTCGAACAACAACCACAACCTGTTCCACGACATGTACTTGCAGGCGCTTATCTACAAGGGCGCGACGCTTGATCCGACGGCGGTCACGCCCCAGCAGGCGCTGGCGGTGGCGACGCGCACCGGCGCGCTTTCCCAGGGCCGCGAGGATTGCGGTGTGGTGGCGGAAGGCGCCCGTGCTGACCTGTGTGTGCTGGACATTACGGGCCCGTCGTGGTGCCCGGCGCCCGACCCGGTGTACAACGTGGTTTATGCCGGCGATGGTGCCGACGTGGTGCTCACGATGTGCGATGGCCGGGTGATCTTCCGCGCCGGCGAATGGCCCACCATCGACATCGAGCGCGCCAAGGCCGAATGCGTCGCCCGCACCGCCCGCATCATCAGCGAGCTCTAGCCAGAGGGACGGCCCGCGCTAGGGGGACGGCCCGCGCCGCCCCTCTGTTGCCGCCCACATCCTCGTCGCACGGTCTCTTGGTTCGCCTGACGCGGGCTTGAGATCTGCCATAATTGGCGATTTGGTACCCGAGGGGGCGCTTTTGCGTCCGTCTCTGGCAGAAAACGAGGTTTGGTACCCCGATTTCTGCCAACTTTGTCGATTTGGTTCCCCAGCTTCGAAGAAATGCCTGGTCGCGATTTGCCCGAGTGGCTTTTGTGGGTACCAAACCTCGAGATTCGCCCAACGGCGGGTACCAAACCTGAGATCTCGCCATGAAAAGATACCAAACCGTGCGATTTCGCCGGTGCTTCCCCTTCCCGCGGTACCAAACCTCCGATCCTGGCAGCGCCGCGCCCCGTCGCGGTACCAAACCCCCGATCCTGGCAGCGCCGCTCCCGATCGCGCCAGCCTCGCGTCCCGGCGCAGTGCTAAGCCCCGCGGTTCTCGCGTCTTGTTTGCGCTCGGAGCCCTGGCGCCAGCTGCTTCACCTGCCGCCAAGGCCCAGAGTGCTCCAAAGTCGCGCTTGGCGCTGCTTGAAGTCCTGCACGCGGAAGCGCAGAGGATGCTTGAGCGCCCGGGCGATCGTCGCCACGGCTCGATCCATCTCGTCGACAGAGGCGAGATGGTTGCGCGTGATGCCGATGACGCGGTAGCCGGCGCCTTCCAAAACTGCTCGCCGCACGGAGTCGTGATGGTGGCTTGCCGAGGTCAGATGGAAGGCATCGCTGTCGTATTCCACGATTACCTGCTGCTTTTGCCAGAGGAGATCGGCCACATAGTAGGAGCGGTCGGCCAGCCTCTTGTCGGCCTTCGCCAGGCTGAGGGGCTCGTTGAGCAACGGCTGTGGAAGGCCATAGCCTCCGAAGCGGGGCGGAAGGTGCAGCACAAGCCCGAGGGCGCACTCGCGGGGCGATGCCGCTTTCGCAAGCATCCAATGGACGGCGCTCCGCACGCGGGCGCAGCCGGGAACGTCCCGATAGAGGCCGCTGGTTTTTGCGATATCGGCCGGGGACGTGAGGGGTGCTCGCGCAAGGAGGGCGTCCGAGTCTTCGGCGAGGCAAAATGTGCTGCAGAGCGCTGTTCCCAAACGAGCAATTTCTCCTAGGTCCTTCCCGCGGGCTGCCTGAATGAGCGCCAATTCGGGACTTGGCAGAAAGATGCCGTTGGCAATGCGATAGAGAGGGCTTCGGGTTGCGGAGGCGGGAGCAACGTGGCAGCGCGCGAGTTTTTGGCGACGGTCGTCCGGGTCGAAGACGAGGACGTGGGCCGGTTGCGTGAGCCAGGGGAAGAGCTGCGCCAAATAGGCGATGCCGGCCGCCGTCGGCGCGGTTTCCGCTGGCGGCTCTCCGCGAAAAGCGATGCGGTCAGAGGGGCGAGAGGCGAGATGGGCGTATATCTCAAGGGCCGAGTCGCCGAAGGGAATCAGCTTGCTCATGGGTGTCCGTCCTCGAAGTTGGGAGCTGTTGCCTCGAACATGCTACCGACATCGAACCGCATTAATGACGCGAGAATGTCTCGGTTGATTCCTCGCGCCGACCGTAACAGAGTCGCATGGAGACATGGGACGCCGCGTGCGAGAAGAAGCAGGCGAACTTGTCTCGGGAATTTCTCGCTGTACTCAGTGGGCGCGGCGCCCTCTGCTAATATGGGTGCTACGAAATCGCCGCTCGCCGTCCAAGAGTAACCGCTTACTGTGACGGTGTTGGTAAGCTGAAGGATGGGCGGCGCGCCCGGGTTAGACCCGCGCAAGGGGTGCGGGCGCCCTCTATCAGGAAGGCAGGTGGTCGCTCATGGCAGCTCCGGCTCCCGAACACGTCAGAAACATCGTCCTTGTGGGACAGGATGGCGCCGGCAAAACCTCGTTGGCCGAGGCCATGCTCTTCGTTTCCGGCAAGACGCCGCGCATGGGCACGACGCACGACGGCAAGTCGTACCTCGACTACGACCCCGAGGAGATCAAGCGCAAGTTCACCATTTCCACCTCCATCGCCCCCATCCCTTACAAGGACTACAAGATCAACGTGCTGGACACCTCCGGTCACCCCGATTTCATCGGCGACACGCTGGCCACCATGCAGGCCGCCGAAATGGCCCTGTTCGTGGTGGACGCCGTCGACGGCCCCCAGGTCATGACGACGAAGCTGTGGCGCGAGGCCGAGGACATGCGCCTGTCGCGCGCGGTGTACATCAACCACATCGATCGCGAGGGCGCCAACTTCGATGCCGCTATGGCGCTGCTGCACGCCCGCTTCGGCGGCCGGTTGGGCGCCGTGACCATCCCCATCGGTCAGGGCCCCGAATTCGAGGGCGTCATCGACATCATCCGCATGGAGGCCCGCTATTTCGAGGACGGCGGCGAGCGCGTGGAAGCCGTGGACACGCTGCCGGCGAAGTACCAGGAGGAGGCGCGCAACGCTCGCGACAAGCTGTGCGATCTGGTGGCCGAGGCCGACGACGAGCTTATGATGAAGTACCTCGAGGGCGAAGAGCAGCTCACCCAAGAGGAGCTGGAGGGCCTGCTGGACAAGGCCATCGCCCAGGAGCTCATCATCCCGGTGTTCGTGGGTTCCACCATCATCATGCAGGGTGTTCAGGGTCTTATGGAAGACATCTGCACCTACTTCCCGCACCCGAAGAGCCACGGCCGCTTCCGCATGGCCGACGACGTGACGGTGCGCATCGACGAGACGAAGCCTCCCTGCGCCTTCGCCTTCAAAACGGTGTCCGACCCGTTCGTCGGGCGCCTCACCTTCCTGAAGGTCATCTCCGGCTACCTGGAGCCGGGCCTGGAGCTCGTCTGCGGGCGCACCGGCAAGAAGGAGCGCCTCGGCAAGATCCAGGTCATGATGGGCAAAGAGGCCGTCGACGTGAAGAGCGCCAAGGCCGGCGACATCGTGGTGGTGCCGAAGCTCTCCGATGTGCGTGCGGGCGACACGCTCTCCTGCGAGGGCACCATTGCCATCGAGCCTCTGCCTTTGCCCGAGCCTTTGTACCCCGTGGCCATCGAGGCCGTGTCGAAGAAGGAGGAGGACAAGCTCGGCACCTTCCTGGCCCGCGCCGCCGAGGCCGACCCCACCATCCGCATCACGCGCGACGAGGACACGCACCAGACCATCATCCATGCCATGGGCGAGACCCAGGTAGACATGCTGATCGGACGCTTGAAAGAGCAGTCCGGCGTGGAGGCGAAGCTCGTGCCCGTGCGCATTCCCTACCGCGAGACCATCACTAAGCAGGCCGAGGCCCAGGGCCGCCACAAGAAGCAGACCGGCGGCGCCGGCCAGTTCGGCGACTGCTGGCTGCGTTTGGCCCCCATCCCCGGCGAGGGCTACGAGTTCGTGGACGAGATCAAGGGCGGCGCCATTCCCAATGGCCTTATTCCGGCTGTGGACAAGGGCGTGCGCGAGGCCATGGAAGAGGGCTTCCTCGCGGGGTACCCCATGGTGGACATCAAGTGCACGGTGTTCGACGGCTCGTATCATTCCGTCGACTCCAACGAGATGGCCTTCAAGACCGCGGCCCGCATCGGCTTCCGCGCTTGCTGCCAGAACGCCGGCCCCATCATTCTGGAGCCCTGGGCCACTATGGAAGTGACCGTGGGCGAGGAGTACGCCGGCACCATCATGGGCGACATCTCCACGCGCCGCGGCCGCATCGTGGGTACCGACGCGGGTTTTGCGGCCGGCGAGACCATCATCAAGATGCGCGCGCCCTACGCCGAGGTCATCAACTACACCAAGGATCTGCGCTCCATGACCCGCGGCTCCGGCTCCTACACGCTCACCCTGGAAGGCTACGAGCAGGCTCCGGCCGACGTGACGAAGAAGCTCGTGGAAGCCTACGAGGCCGCCCGCGCCGCCGGAAACTAACGGCATTCTCATAGCAGAATGGGACGGAGCGAAAACGCTCTGCCCCATCCCACAAGGGCGGACTTCGGTCCGCCCTTTTCGTTGCGCGAGAGCGTGGCGCTCCAATCCGTAGGGGCAGACCTTGGTCTGCCCTCCTCAAGCGCGGCGCCCTCATCTGAGGAGGGCGACCAAGGTCGCCCCCTACGGAGGACGGAACGCAACAACGCCCAGCTCCGAGCCTTATTTTCCAGAAAATTTCCATGGCTTGTAAAAATTTTTCTTGACTTGGTCTTCACGCCGTAGTATTTTAGCGAATTGCAACTTTTTTGCAGATTTGCGATGGACGTGAAGGAGGAACAGCCTCGTGGCAATGGATAAGAAATCCGCTCCCACCAGCCTTTACAGGGATCGCCGAAGCTTCGCGAAGATTCCCGACGTCATGGACGTCCCGAACCTGATCGCTATCCAGACGGAAAGCTTCGACTGGTTCAAGAACGAGGGCTTGGCCCAGGCGTTCGCCGATGTGTGCCCGATTGAGAACAACACCGGCGACATGTGCGTCGAATTCGGTAAGCACGAGTTCGGCGAGCCCAAGTACACGGTGGACGAATGCAAGGAGAAGGACGTCACCTACCAGGCGCCGCTCTTTGTGGAGATCCGCTTCATCAACCGTGAGACCGGCGAGATCAAGGAGCAGGAGGTGTTCATGGGCGACTTCCCGCTCATGACGCCGCGCGGCACCTTCATCATCAACGGCACCGAGCGCGTGGTCGTCTCCCAGCTCGTGCGCTCCCCGGGCGTGTACTTCGCCTCTGAGCGCGACAAGACCTCCGACAAGACTATCTACAACGCGAAGGTCATCCCTTCCCGCGGTGCGTGGCTCGAGTTCGAAACCGACAAGCGCGACCTGCTGAGTGTGCGCATCGACCGCAAGCGCAAGCAGCCCGCGACCCTGCTCGTGCGGGCGCTAGGCCTGGCCGAGACCCGCGAGGAGATCATCGAGCTGCTCGGCTCCTCCGAGATGGTGCTGCGCACCCTGGACCGCGACCCCGCCACCACCAAGGAAGAGTCGCTCATCGAGCTGTACAAGCGCTTCCGTCCCGGCGAGCCGCCGACGATCGATTCCGCCCGCACGCTGCTCGACGGCCTGTTCTTCAACCCGCAGCGCTATGACCTGGCCAAGGTCGGTCGCTACAAGATGGACAAGAAGCTCGGCTTCACCCCCGAGGAGAACGACTCCTCCACGCTGACCAATGAGGACATCATCCGCACGATGCGCTACATCATCGGTCTGCACAACGGCGACGAGGGCTTCGTCACCGACGACATCGACCACTTCGGCAACCGCCGCATCCGTTCCGTGGGCGAGCTGATTCAGAACCAGTTCCGCATCGGATTGTCGCGTATGGAGCGCGTGGTGCGCGAGCGCATGTCCATGCAGGAGCCCGACGAGATCACGCCGCAGTCGCTCGTGAACATCCGCCCCATCGTGGCCGCCATCAAGGAGTTCTTCGGAAGCTCCCAGCTCTCGCAGTTCATGGACCAGTCCAACCCCGCCGCCGGCATTACGCACAAGCGCCGTCTGTCGGCTCTGGGCCCGGGCGGTCTGTCCCGCGAGCGCGCCGGCTTCGAGGTGCGCGACGTTCACACCTCCCACTACGGCCGCATGTGCCCCATCGAGACGCCTGAAGGCCCGAACATCGGCCTTATCGGTTCTCTGGCCACCTATGGCCGCATCAACCCCTACGGCTTCATCGAGACGCCCTACCGCCGCGTGATCGACGGCAAGGTGACCGACGAGATCGACTACCTGACCGCCGATGAGGAAGAGAACTTCACCATCGCCCAGGCCAACGACTTGTTCGATCTGGAAACCCGCGAGTTCGGCTACACCGACGAGGACGGCGTCTTCCACAAGTCCGCCCGCGTGCTCGCCCGTACCACCGACACCAACGGCGTGTTCGGCGAGGCCATGGACGTGCCGCCGGAGATGGTCAACTACATGGACGTGTCGCCGCGCCAGATGACCTCCGTGGCTACCTCGCTCATTCCGTTCCTCGAGCACGACGACGCCAACCGCGCCCTCATGGGCTCGAACATGCAGCGCCAGGCTGTGCCGCTGCTGCGTCCGAGCGCTCCGCTCGTGGGTACCGGCATCGAGCACCGCATCGCGGTGGACTCCGGCGAGATCCTCGTGGCCCAGCGTCCCGGCGTGGTCGATTATGTGGACGGCCAGACCATCATCATCCTGAACGACGACGGCGAGTACGACGAGTACCTCATTCCGAAGTTCCAGCGCTCCAACCAGTCCGGTTGTATCAACCACCGTCCCATCGTCCGCAAGGGCGACGAGGTGCAGGCCGGCGACGTGCTGGCCGACGGCCCGTCCTGCGATGGCGGCGAGCTGGCGCTCGGCCAGAACCTTATGATCGCCTACATGCCGTGGGAAGGCTACAACTACGAGGACGCTATCATCGTGTCCGAGCGCGTCGTGGCCGAGGACCTGCTGACCTCCATCCACATCTCCGAGTACGAGGTGGACGCCCGCGACACGAAGCTGGGCCCCGAGGAGATCACCCGCGAGATCCCCAACATCTCCGAGGACATGATTTCCGACCTGGACGCCGACGGCATCATCCGCGTGGGCGCCGAGGTGTTCCCGGGAGACGTGCTGGTGGGCAAGGTCACCCCGAAGGGCGAGACCGAGCTCACCGCCGAGGAGCGCTTGCTTCGCGCCATCTTCGGCGAGAAGGCCCGCGAGGTGCGCGATACGTCGCTGAAGGTGCCTCACGGCTCCGGCGGCCGCGTCATCGGCATCTACCGCTCCTCCCGCGAGGCCGGCGACGATCTGGCCCCCGGCGTGAACGAGCTCGTGCGCATCTACGTCGCTCAGAAGCGCAAGGTGCAGCAGGGCGACAAGCTGTCCGGCCGTCACGGCAACAAGGGCGTTATCTCCCGCGTGCTGCCGGTCGAGGACATGCCCTACCTCGCCGACGGCACCCCGATCGACGTCATCCTGAACCCCCTGGGCGTTCCGTCCCGTATGAACGTCGGCCAGCTGCTCGAGAACCACCTCGGCTGGGCCGCCAAGTGGGGCTGGTCGGACGCCGAGGAGACCGACGAAGTCGTGGAGGGCCCGATGTACGTGGCCACGCCCGTGTTCGACGGCGCCACCGAGGAAGAGATCTCGGACGCCATCGAGAAGGCCAACCGCAACCTCATCAACATGAACCACGCGAAGTACGGCGACATGGCCCGCGACGAGCTGGTGCCCCAGCTGACGCGCACCGGCAAGACGTGGCTGTACGACGGCCGCACCGGCGAGAAGTTCCGCGAGCCCATCACCGTCGGCCAGACCTACATCCTGAAGCTCGGCCACATGGTGGACGACAAGATTCACGCCCGCTCGACCGGCCCCTACAGCCTCATCACCCAACAGCCCCTCGGCGGCAAGGCCCAGTTCGGCGGCCAGCGTTTCGGCGAGATGGAGGTGTGGGCGCTGTACGCCTACGGCGCCTCCAACGTGCTGCAGGAGATCCTCACGGTGAAGTCCGACGACACGTCGGGCCGCGTGAAGAGCTACGAGGCCATCGTGAAGGGCGAGAACATCCCGGCGCCGGAGGTGCCCGAGTCCTTCAAGGTGCTCGTGAAGGAAATGAAGTCCCTGTGCTTGAACGTCGAGCTCGAGGGCCACGATATGCAACCCATCAGCGAGGACGAGATCGAGGACTACAGTGCCGACCAGGCGCTTTACGCCGCACTTGCCGCTGATGCCAAGAAGACCGAAGACGAAGAGGCCAACGCCATCGATGCCCTGGCTGCCGAGCTGGGCGACCTGATGAGCGGTCTTGAGTCCGACCTGAACACCGACCTCATCGGTGGCGGAGAGGAGGCCTAACCCCATGACGGAATTCGACGTCAACAACTTCGACGCCCTGCGCATTTCGCTCGCTTCCGCCGAGGACGTGCGCAGCTGGTCCCGCGGCGAGGTGAAGAAGCCCGAGACCATCAACTACCGTACCTTGAAGCCTGAGAAGGACGGCCTGTACTGCGAGAAGATCTTCGGTCCCACCAAGGACTGGGAGTGCGCCTGCGGCAAGTACAAGCGCGTTCGCTTCAAGGGTATCGTCTGCGAGCGCTGCGGCGTGGAGGTCACCCGCTCCAAGGTGCGCCGCGAGCGCATGGGCCACATCGAGCTGGCCGCGCCCGTGAGCCACATCTGGTACTTCAAGGGCTCCCCGTCGCGTCTGGGCTACCTTCTGGACATTCCGCCGAAGGAGCTTGAGAAGGTTCTGTACTTCGCCAGCTCCATCATCACCTCGGTGGATAAAGAGGCCCGCGAGGAGGACATCGACGACTTGCGCGACGAGCTTGCCGCCGATATGGAAGAGCTGGACGCCGAGCGCGACCGCCTTATCGAGGCCACCCGCAAGCTGTCCACCGACTACGTGCCCGAGGAGGACGACTTCGTCGACGATCTCGATGACGACGAGCGCCTCACCCCCGAAGAGGTGGAAGAGGAGATCGCCGACATCTACGAGGAGTTCAACGAGCGCAAGGCCCTGCGCCAGGACGCGTTCGACGCCTTCCTGAAGATCGAGCCGAAGCAGCTCATCGGCGACGAGGCCCTTTACCGCGAGATGCGCGCGAACTACCGCGACTACTTCACTGGCGGCATGGGCGCCGAGTCGGTGCGCGACCTTCTGGACGCCATGGATCTGGAGGCGACCTCTGAAGAGCTGCGCGAGGTCATCGCCACGGGCAAGGGCCAGAAGCGCGCCAAGGCCGTGAAGCGCCTGAAGGTGGTGGATGCGTTCCTCAAGTCGGACAACAAGCCTTCCGACATGATCCTGGACGTCATCCCGGTTATTCCGCCCGATCTGCGCCCCATGGTGCAGCTCGACGGCGGCCGCTTCGCCACGTCGGATCTGAACGATCTGTACCGCCGCGTCATCAACCGCAACAACCGCCTGAAGCGCCTGCTCGATCTCGGTGCTCCCGAGATCATCATCAACAACGAGAAGCGCATGCTGCAGGAGGCCGTGGACTCGCTGTTCGACAACGGCCGTCGCGGTCGCCCCGTGACCGGCCCCGGCAACCGTCCGCTGAAGTCCATCTCCGATATGCTCAAGGGCAAGCAGGGCCGCTTCCGCCAGAACCTGCTCGGCAAGCGCGTCGACTACTCCGGCCGTTCCGTTATCGTCGTCGGCCCGTCGCTGAAGCTGCACCAGTGCGGCCTGCCTCAGCAGATGGCGCTGGAGCTGTTCAAGCCCTTCGTCATGAAGCGCCTGGTCGAGCTTGAGTACGCCGCCAACATCAAGGCCGCCAAGCGTGCCGTCGATCGCGGTGCCAGCTACGTGTGGGACGTGCTGGAAGAGGTCATCGTCGACCATCCGGTGCTGCTGAACCGCGCACCAACCCTGCACCGTCTGGGCATCCAGGCCTTCGAGCCGGTGCTCGTCGAGGGCAAGGCCATCAAGCTGCACCCGCTCGTCTGCACCGCCTTCAACGCCGACTTCGACGGCGACCAGATGGCTGTGCACGTGCCGCTGGGCGCCGAGGCTCAGGCCGAGGCCCGCGTGCTGATGCTGTCCTCCAACAACATCAAGTCCCCGGCCCACGGCCATCCGCTGACCGTGCCGACCCAGGACATGATCATCGGCCTGTACTACCTCACGGCCATGCGCGACGGCTTCCCCGGCGAGGGTCGCATGTTCATCGATTTCGATGACGCCCTGAACGCCTACGACGCCCGCGCCGATCTGGACCTGCAGGCCAAGATCCAGGTGCGTCTGCCCTACAACACGAAGGTGGCCACCGCCTTCGGCGTGTTCGAGGACCACAAGGAAGGCGAGCGCATCGAGACCTCGGTCGGCCGCATCATCTTCAACGATGTGCTGCCGCCGGACTATCCCTTCCTGAACTATGAGATGAACAAGAAGGAGATCAGCCGCCTGGTCGAGGACGTCACCAACACCTACGATCTGTCCGAGGTGCCGCCGATTCTCGACGGTCTGAAGGACGCCGGTTTCCACTACGCCACCCGCGCCGGTGTTACCGTGTCGGTGTACGACGCCACCATCCCGCCCTCCAAGCCGGCCATTCTCGCCCAGGCCGATGAGCGCGTCGCCGCCATCGACGAGGACTACGAGATGGGCCTCATGTCCAACGAGGAGCGCCACAAGCAGGTCGTCGATATCTGGAACGATGCCAACGAGGAAGTCGGCGAGGCCATGGCGGAGAACTTCGACAAGTTCAACCCCATCTACATGATGGCCTTCTCCGGCGCTCGAGGCAACATCAAGCAGATTCGTCAGCTCGCCGGTATGCGCGGTCTGATGTCCGACCCGAAGGGCGAGATCATCGACCGTCCGATTAAGGCGAACTTCCGCGAGGGTCTGTCCGTTCTGGAATACTTCATTTCCACCCACGGCGCCCGCAAGGGCCTGGCCGACACGGCGCTTCGTACCGCCGACTCGGGTTACCTGACCCGTCGTCTGGTGGACGTGGCCCAGGACGTCATCATCCGCGAGATCGACTGCGGTACCACCGAGGGCGTGCCCTACCGCGTGCGCAACGAAAAGAACGAGGTGGACGAGAACCTCATCGGCCGCTGCCTTCTGGAAGATGCCGTGGCGCCCGAGACCGGCGAGATCCTCGCCGAGGCCGGTACCTACCTGCACTCCATGGCCCAGCTGCGCGAGCTTGACGCGGCCGGCATCGAGGAGGTCACGATCCGTACGATCATGACCTGCCATGCCGAGCACGGCGTCTGCCAGAAGTGCTACGGGTGGGATCTGGCCACGGCCCGTCCGGTGAACATCGGCACGGCGGTGGGCATCATCGCCGCCCAGTCCATCGGCGAGCCCGGCACCCAGCTGACGATGCGTACGTTCCACACCGGCGGCGTTGCCGGCGAGGACATCACCCACGGTCTGCCTCGTGTTCAGGAGCTGTTCGAGGCCCGCAAGCCCAAGGGCCAGGCGGTGCTCGCGGAAATCTCCGGCACCATGCAGGTCACCGGCGACAAGATGTCGAAGACCATCACCATCCACGACCAGGAGGGCAACTACCGCGAGTACGTGGTGAGCGCCCGTGCCCAGCTTCTGCCGGGCGTGTTTGACGGGTGCGAGGTGCGCGTGGGCCAGCAGCTGACCAAGGGTTCCGTGAACCCCCACGACCTTTTGCGCCTCACTGATCCGAACACGACGCTGCGCTACATCGTGGGCCAGGTTCAGGACGTGTACGTGTCCCAGGGCGTGGATATCAACGACAAGCACATCGAGGTCATCGCGCGCCAGATGCTGCGCAAGGTGGCCGT
>ENA-OUPA01000075-OUPA01000075.1-human-gut-metagenome-genome-assembly--contig:-NODE-75-length-84541-cov-9.56586_pt1 | contig 84541 bp, 83 predicted proteins | sample MGYA00237939_ERZ548770 | MGnify/ENA primary metagenome ERZ548770 (study PRJEB26490, sample SAMN05356877) | human gut metagenome | biome: terrestrial biome; feature: human-associated habitat; material...
CTTCTTGGGGTCCCTCAGGGTCGGGCTCCACCAGCTCTTCCCCGGAAGAGGGGCTGGAAAAGGCCGGGCTTTCTGAGGCAGTGGAGCCGTCCTCTTGGATGGGCGCTGTCTCCCGAGAGGGAAGGCTCGCCTCTGCCGGAGCAGCCGTTGGCTGGACCACCACTTGATACAGCTGGATAGGCTGGGAACTATACAGGCCCAACAAGGCCGCCGCTGTGATGACGGCCGCAGTCAAGATAATGGCTCCGCGGATTTTCGTCTCCCGATCCATGGGTCACACTTCTTTCAGCTTGCGGAGAAACGCGGTGAAATAGGGGGGCAAAGGCGCTTCAAACTCCAAGTACTCTCTGGTGCGGGGGTGGACAAAGCCAATTTTCCCCGCATGGAGGCACTGGCCTTCCAGGGAGGTGATGACTTTTTTGGGGCCATATACAGGATCTCCCGCTACGGGATGGCCTAGAAACGCCATATGCACCCGGATTTGATGGGTGCGCCCTGTTTCCAGCCGGAGGCGCAGCTGAGTAAAGCCTTGAAACCGCTGGACCACCCAGAAATGCGTCACGGCCCGCCGCGCGCTGGGGGACTGAGGCAGCACAGCCATTTTCTTCCGGTCTGTGGGATGGCGCCCTAAGGGCTGGTCCACTGTGCCGGAGTCCTCCTTGAAAGTGCCGTAAACCACCGCGCTGTACTCCCGGGTAAAGGAGTGGGCCTGAATCTGCTGAGCCAAATGGTTGTGGGAAAAATCGTTTTTTGCCACAATCAGCAGGCCGCTGGTGTCCTTGTCAATGCGGTGGACAATCCCCGGGCGAGCCACCCCGTTGATACCGGAGAGGGAGCCGCCGCAATGATACAGCAGCGCATTGACCAGCGTTCCGCCCGGATGCCCCGGCGCGGGATGGACCACCATGCCCTTAGGCTTGTTCACCACCAGCAGGTCGCTGTCCTCATAGACAATGTCCAGGGGAATCGCCTCTGGGAGGACCTCCAGAGGGCGCACCTCAGGAAGCTCCACTATCAACAGGTCCCCGGGCTTCAACTTAGCGCTTTTGGAAACCGGTTTTCCTCCACAGGTGACGCACCCCTCTTGAATTAAATTCTGCACAGCGGAACGGGTCAAGTCCTCCAGGGCGGCGGAAAGCAGCTTGTCCACCCGCTGGCCCGGCTCTTCCACAGGGATTCTCCTCTGCAGGCTCATTTCCCGTCTTCCCCCTCCGGAGAGAGGCTTTTTTCCTTATAGGAAAAGAACAGCATATGGATGACAAACAGCACGGCACCCACCGTGATGCAGCAATCGGCGAAATTGAAAACATACCCAAAAAACAGCACATGGATGAAGTCCACCACAAAGCCGTGAACTATGCGGTCGATGAGATTTCCCAAGCCCCCCGCAATCAAAAGGGCCGATGTGGTGTAGCTGAAAAAGCTGTGGTGCTTGTAGCGGAACAGGAGCACTAAAATTACAGCGGCGGCAATCACCGTTACTGCAATGACAAGCCAGATAGCGTTCTTGAACAGGCCAAAAGCCGCTCCTGTGTTTTCTACATAGGTCAGCTCCAGCAGCCCGGGGATTACCGTGACAGTTCCCACAGGCTTGAGCGCAGTGAGCACAAAGTATTTCGAGATCTGGTCAATGGCAAGCAGCACCACTGCCACCACCAGGACAGCCACGCCTGTGGCTACGCTTCGATTTCTGTTTTCCGGTTTCAAAATGATCTCCTTTTCCTTGGGACAGTGTACAAAAAGGGCGCAAAAACCGATTTGCGCCCAAAGGTTGTGCCCCATCATTTCCTGCGTTTTTTCTTTCCTAGGTCCACATTGTCCCCAAATTCCAGGTTGCTGAAATTGGACTCTTTTTCCCTCTTCAAGGACTCTGGGATATCGCTGTAAGCCGTAAGGTCAATACCCACCTGAGAGAGGTCGTCATCCAAATAAGGGGCCGTTTGCTCTTCGCTTAGATCCACCTTATCATGAAGGGAGCGGGGTGCCGGAGAGGAGGGCTCGGCAGACCTGCGGGGAACCGGCTGCGGCTCCGGCTGGACAGCGGGGGCTTCCTCTACCAATTCAGGTTCGGGCTCCGGTTCCGGAAGGGGTTCCGGCTCCGGCTCGGGCTGGGGTGCCGGTGCCGGCTCAGGAGCGGGCCGGCTCTCTGACTGCTGCACAGCCGCCGGGGCGGGAGGGGTCTCTTTGATGCGGAAGCTGGGAATATGGTTGATGCTCTCCAAATGCTTTTTATACATCTCCAGCAGGGAAACGCGGAAAGCAGAGACCTGGCGTTTCATCTCCTCCAGCTCTGAGCGCTTGCGGTCCACCTGCTCGGCATACTCGCGGGCAGCGCGGGCTGCGTCATCCCGGGCGTTGGCCAGGATGCGCTTGGCGCTCTCTTCCGCGTCCGCCACCATGACGGCTGCCTTGCCCTGGGCCTCTTTGATAGACTCTTTTGCAATGCGTTGGGCGCTGAGGATCGCCTCCTTGATGCCATCCTCTTCCTCCCGGTAGGATTCAATCTTTTGCGCCAGGATGCCCAGCTTCTTTTGCAGCTCTGCGTTTTTCGCCTTCAGCTCGTTGATTTGGCCGTTCACCTCATTCAGCTGGTCGCTGAGCTGGGCGTTCTGCTGCAAGGCGTCGTCCCTCTCGGCTTGAAGCTGAGTGAAGGACTCGACCACCTCGTCGATAAAATTATCCACGTCCTCCGCCTTATACCCGGAAAAGCTCGCTTTTCCAAAGCTCACTTCGTTGATTTCCTTCACGGTCAACATGTTGGAAGTCCCCCTTATTGATATTTCCTGCATTTCACCACAAGCCGGCCTTTGCCGGTGGTCGGCCCCAGCTGGTCCAGCAAAAACTTTCCCTGCCGGCGCACCGAAACCTTATCTCCCTCTTGCAGCCTGGAAGAAGGCGAAAGAGCCTCCCGATGATTAACTGAAACCAGACCGGCGGCAATTAAGCCAGCTGCCTTTTCCCGGCTGGTGCGGCACAAAAATGCCACCAGGCAGTCCAGCCGCGGCGATGCCACAACGCCGCTCATGTCCAAAAACGTCCGGGCAATGGGAAGGGGCTCCTCCCCGGAAAGAGAGGCCTTTACCCCCACCCGGCCGATCTTTTCAATGTTCTGTAAAAAATACTCTGCCATTTCCTCACGGAGGAAGGCAACGCACCGTCCCTCCCCCACCAAGATATCCCCTACCACATCCCGCTCCACACCCAGGGCCATGAAGGAGCCCAAAAAATCCCGATGGGTAAGGGCAAATTCCTTCCGGTAGGAAAGTGAGAGGGGCACAATGGGAAAGTGCTGGGGGGCGGGCTCCAGGTATTCTGGAAAAAAGCCCACCATCACACGCTCCGCCTCCTCATAACCGCCCCAAAACAGAGTGGACACCCTGCGGCGGGAGAGAAAATCCTCACAAAAGGCGGCCTGGGCTTCATCCAAAAAACCCAAGAAGCATGGGCGTTTTTGCCCCAGCCGGCTGTAATCCTCTAGCCGGGCGGCGAGCAGCTCCTGTTCCTTTGTCATCGGCCTTCCGCTTAAAAGTAAAGCCCGCTGTTTTCCAGCTCATCTAAGACGTCATCGCCGGTCAAATCCACATTGTAGGGCGTAATAATAAACGTGTTGGTGGCGATGCGCTTGATTTTCCCATTGTTGGCATAGGCCACGCCGCTGAGGAAATCCACAATGCGGCGCGAGACTTCTTTCTCTGTCTTCTCCAGATTGAGCACCACGGTGTGGCGCTTTAAAAGCTCGTCAGCCACAGCCCGGGTTTCCTCCCCAAAGGAGATAGGCTTGAACAGCACCACCTGAAGCTGGGCTTTGGCGTTGATGTTCACCACCCGGTTACCGCCGGAAGACTCGCCCCGAGAAGCAAAATCAGAAAAGGAATAGGAAGAGGAGCGGCGGGGCTCGCTGTAAGAGCTGCGGCTGGAGGAGCTCTCCTCCTCCGGCTGCTCGTCCTCATAATAATCTTCGTATTCATCCTCCGGCGGATTCCACATTTTGTGGAGCTTATCGACCAATCCTGCCATATGGTATCAACCTCCTGAAAACGATAGTGTGTTAGTGCTGGGGATACACCCTTTTTCCAAAAAGCGAGGAACCCACCCGCACCATGGTGGCCCCGCAGGCGATGGCTTCTGGGAAGTCGGAGGACATTCCCATGGATAAGCAGTTCATAGATACATTATCTAATTTTTTCGCCGCTATGTCAACATAAGATTGCCGCATGGCGGAAAAATAGCCGCGAAGTTTTTTCACATCCTCACAGATGGGTGGAATGGCCATAAGCCCCTCCACCTGGATGCCGGGCAGCTGCCGGACTTCGTCCACCACCTCCAAAAGGGCCTCGGGCAGCACGCCGCCCTTGCTCTCCTCCCGTCCGATGTTCACCTCGATGAGCACTTTCATCGTGGTGTTCTCACGCTGGCACAGGCGGGAGATTTCTCGGGCCAGCCTGACGCTGCCCACCGACTGGATGCAGCTGACCTTCCCCATCAGATACTTGACCTTGTTGGTCTGCAGCTGGCCGATGAACTGCACGTCGCAGTGGGCCCTGTCCAAGCCGTCGTATTTTTCCAAGAGCTCCTGCACCCGGTTCTCCCCTATGCAAGAGAGCCCCCTGCTGATGGCGTGGTTAACCACCTCCAAGGGCACGGTCTTGGTGGCCGCCAGCAGGGTGACCTCCTCTGGCCTGCGCCCTGCCTGGACCGCCGCCTGGGCAATCTGCTCCAGCACCCGGGGGTAGTTCTCGTCGAATGCCGCGCAGCGTTCATCGAACGATTTTTCCATCATATAGGTCCGTCCCTTCTACTACAACTTGGTCGTACAGCTGGATTGTGGAATCCGTCACCAGCATGGACTGTTCCTCTTCCGTAAGATCCGTCCTGCAGATTGCATATCCATTGACCGTTTGGTCCGTAAAGACTTGCACAAACTCCAGCTGCCCGCCATAGAGCACATACACGCCCTTGACATTTTCCTGCACCCGGGTAACCGTATTCCCTGCCTCATCGGTGGTGGTATACTCCACATCCGCAAAGCGAATGGCCCTCTCGTTCACCAACACGCCCGAGTACGTGTTCACCGTCACCTGGATGGCCTCATTGCGCACCGCGGCAATATCCGCGTCCATGGTGGAGCACTGGAACACCACCGCCGTCTTGCCGCTTTCCCCGTCGGAATTCCGCGCCAGCACCTTTGCGGGAATCTGTTCCGTGCTGGCAAAGGGGATATCCAAGTACACGTCCTCCACGCCTTCAAAACGGACCATGTCATCCTCATCGAAGACGCAAACCGCGTACCAGTTAAAATCCTGGCAGATTTTCCCAACCGCATCTGTGGAAGAGGGCTGCTGCTCTAAAAGCTCCTCCGCCTGGGCCACCGTAATGCTCTCCACCTGGGAAATATCCATCACATTTTCCAGGCCGTCCACAGTGCTGATAAAGTAGCCCGCTTCCGGGGCCAGGATGCTCCCCGTTGCAGAGCCAGTCTGGCTGGCCAGGGTATCCCGCTGGCTCTGCAGCTGGCTGATGCGCTGGCTGTAATCTTCCGCGCTCTCCTCGCCGGTAATCAGCTGGCGCCGGATGAGGGCATTCTGCAGCTCTCCTTTTTGGGTGTTCAGCCCGGAAAAATCATTTTCATTGACCAGCTGGCTGATCCCCTCCAAAGCAGAATAGATCTGGTCTCCCAGCATGGAAGGGTTGGCCACATAGAAATTGGCCGTCTGCGAGAGAGACTGCAAATTTTCGATCTCCTGGTCCAACTGGTCCAGCTCCCGCTGAGAGGCTGCGTCGCTCTCATTGGAAAAGATGTCTGCGATCACCCCGCCCCGGGAAACCCGAGAGCCATCCGCCACCCGATAGCTGAGCACGCCGGAGTAGCTCTCATCAATGACCGTTTCGTTGCGAAGGATGAAGCCCTGGGCCTGCAGCACATCAGAGACCTCTCCATACATGGCGGTTTCGGTCCGGATGCTCTGGTGGGTGGCCTGATAGGCCTGATAGCCCACATACAGCAGCACAAGGAAGGCCAGGACCACTGCGCCAAGGGTTCGTATCTTCTTACTGTTCAAAGGCCGCGCCTCCTTTCACAACGCCCCACTTCGCCAACCGGGCCAAGCTTTCATCCAGCAGCGCCTGGCGGTTGGGAAAACTGTCCACATAGAGGAACTCCACCCGTTCCTCCCGCTTAAACCAGGTGATCTGCCGCTTGGCGTACCGGCGGCTCTCCCGCTTGATGCTCTCCACCGCTTCCGCAAGGGAGGCCTCCCCCCGGAAGTAGGGGAACAGTTCCTTGTAGCCGATGGCCTGGGCGGCGGTGGGGATTCTCTCGGAGCCCTGGCAGCGGTTGAAAAACAGCCTTGCCTCCTCTAAAAGGCCCTGTTCCAGCATTCTGTCCACCCGCTGGTCAATCCGGCGATACAGCGCCTCGCGGTCCCGATAGGTGAGGCAGAGCATGACGTATTGATACGGAGACTGCGCTGTGCGGGAACGCTCTGCCTGCTGGGAAAAGGGCTCGCCGCAAAGCTGGATATACTCCAAAGCCCGAACCACCCGCTTCACATTGTGGGGATGGATTTCCTCCGCCGCCTTGGGGTCAAGCTCCTGTAGGCGCCGGTAAAGGGCATCCGCCCCCTGCTCTTCCGCCTGCCGGAACAGCTTCTGGCGCAGGGCCTCATCCCGTCCATTTTCCTCAAAGGAGAAACCCCGCAGCAGAGAACGGGCATACAGCCCTGTCCCCCCCACCAAAACGGGAAATTTGCCTCTGGCGCGGATGCCCTGAATCGCCTTCCCGGCAGCCTCTACATAGTCGGACACGCTGAAAGGCTGGTCCACCTCCAGGCATCCCACCAAGTGGTGGGGTACCGCCGCCAGCTCTTCTGAGGTTGGCTGGGCCGTGCCAATGGGAAGGCCCCGGTAGACCTGCATGGAATCGCAGGAGACCACCTCGCCGCCCAGGCGCTGGCACAGCCCGATGCCCAATTCTGTCTTTCCTGTGGCGGTAGGGCCCACCACGGCCGCCACAGGGATTCGATTCTCTGCCATATCACACACGTCCAAACTGCCGCTCGATATCCCGGCGGCGCAACAGGATGTACACTGGACGGCCATGGGGGCAATACCGCACATCGGGATTGCGCTCCAGCTCCTGGGCCAGGGAGACCATCTCCTCCCGGGTGATGGAGTCCCCCGCCTTCATGGCGGCGCGGCAGGCCACGTTGTGATACACCCAGTCCTGATGCTCCGTGGTCATCCGGTCCTTTAAAGAGGCCAAATAACCCGCAATCTCCATCACAGCCCCAGCTGCGTCCCCCCCGTCCAACAGCAGGGGGGCCGAGCGCACCAGCACTGTGCCGGTTCCGAAGTCCTCCACCTCGAACCCCGCTTGAGAGAAAGCCTCCAGATGGTTCAAAACCGCCGTGTACTCCTCCTTGTCCAGGGTGACAGTGACAGGCTCCAGCAGGGCTTGGGCCTCTCCCCCGGCGTTTTCCCGCTTGAGGCGTTCATAGAGCAGGCGCTCGTGAGCGGCATGCTTGTCAATAAACATGAGCTCCTCTTTGCTGTACTCCACAATGAGGTAGGTGCCGAAGGCCTCTCCGATTATGCGGGAGTGGAATTCCCGCACAGGGGGAGCTGGAATTTCCCGCGGGGCGGGTTCCTCCGCGGGAAGGGGAAGGTCCGCTGGGGATGGCGCTGCGGCAGCCTCTTCCGCCTGCCGCAGGGGAGGCCTCTCCGCCAGAGGGGCTTGTGGGCTGGGGGGCGGCACAGGGCGGGGCTCACGGTCCAGCACCTTTTCCAAAAAGCCGGAGAAGGCCGGTGTCCGCTCCGGCGGCCCGCCACTGTCCCGCAGAAGGACGCCCCTCTCCGGAAGGGGCTGGCTCTTCTGGGGGGCAGGGACTGGGGCGGAACGCTGGACAGGCCGCTGGGCTGGGGACTGGGGCTCCAAGCGGAGCTGTTCCTTTTTCTCCAGAACGGGGGCGTAAGGGTTCACCGGGGGCCGCTTCAGTTCCATGACTTTGGGCTTGTCCCCGGCGTGAAGGGCGGATTTGACCCCGTGGTACACCGCGTCGAAAATGGGGCGCTCATTGACAAAGCGCACCTCCAGCTTGGCGGGATGGACGTTCACGTCCACCGCCCCGAAGGAGAGGTGCAGATGCAGTACACAGGCAGGAAATTTTCCCACCATGATGGAGCCCTTATAGGCCTCCTCCAGGGCGGCCATGGCGGTGCGGCTGCGGATGTACCGGCCGTTGATGAAGAAGTTCTGCATGGAGCGGTTGGGCCGGCTGGAGGTGGGGGCGCTGATACAGCCCTCCACTCTCACGTGGCCCAGCTCGTACTTCACGGGGATGAGGGTGGAGGAGAACTCCCGGCCGTAGACGGCGTAAATAGTGGAAGAGAGCTTTCCATCCCCCGGGGTGTGGAGCTGCTCCTTGCCGTCCCGGATGAACCGGAAGGAAATCTCCGGGTGGGACAGGGCCAGCTTATCTAAAATGCCCGCCACAGAATTGCCCTCGGTGGAGTCCTTCTTCAAAAACTTCATCCGGGCGGGGGTGTTGTAGAACAGATCCCGCACCAGGATGGTGGTGCCCTCGGGGCAGCCCGCTTCCTCCAAGGTGTAGTCCTCCGAGCCGCCGCCCACATAGCGCACACCAGCCACGGAGCCGGGCACCCGGGTGAGCATCTCCACATGGGCCACCGCGGAGATGGAAGCCAACGCCTCTCCCCGGAAACCCAGGGTGGCGATGGAATTCAGGTCGTCCTGCTGGGCCACCTTGCTGGTGGCGTGGCGCAGAAAGGCGGTGGGCACTTCCTCGGGTGCGATGCCGCAGCCGTTGTCCGTCACCCGCATAAAGGTGACGCCGCCCCGGCGGATTTCCACGGTGATGATGGTGGCTCCCGCGTCCACGGCGTTTTCCACCAGCTCTTTGATGACGGAAGAGGGGCGGTCTACCACCTCGCCCGCAGCGATGAGTTCTGCCACCTGCTTATCCAGCACTTGTATTCTGGGCATAGTACCGCCTCCTTTCAAAACGCTCTAACGTGTGTATTCCATCGGGGTGAAACGGATGCCGTCCTGCTGCTGTTCTTCCGCCGTATCTAGAAAGCCCAGCCGGTGGTAAAAGCCCACGGCATACGGCGAGGAGTGAACGGTAATCCGTTTGGCACAGGTCTCCGCCAAAAAGCGTTCCCACAGCGACCTGCCGATTCCCTGCCGGTGAAAGTCCTCCCGGACGAAACACAGGCAGATATGGGAACCTTCCCTCCGGGAGGCCAGCACCCCTATAAGTTCCTCCCCTTCCCAGGCGGCCCAAGCCTCCAGGGACAGCAGGCCCTGCCTGTCCTCTAAAAAGGAGCGGAAGGCCTCCACCCCCTGGGGCGGGTACTCCGGCGCTTCAAAGCGCTGGAACACCTGCCACACAAGGGCGGCGGCAGCGCCCCACTCTTCCGGGCACAGTTTGCGAATCTCCATAGCAGGAACCTCACTTCAACATGCTGCACAGCTCAAACAGCGTGTTCATGCACTGGATGGGCGTCAGGCTGTTCACATCCAGATTGCGCAGCTTTTGCAGCACTTCGCCGTCTACGGTGTCCATGGTCAGCTGCACGGGCTCCTCAGAGAACCGGTGGTGGGTGGGGCGCAGCCCCTCTCCCCCGGTCTCCTCCAGCTCTGCCAACACCTGCTTGGCCCGGCGGATGACCTTGTCCGGCACGCCGGCCAGCTTGGCCACCTCGATGCCGAAGCTGTCGTCGGCCCCGCCCCGGACAATGCGCCGCAGGAAGGTGATGTCGTCCCCCCGCTTCTTCACGGCGATATTGAAGTTCTTCACCCCGGGGAGCTGGTCCTCCAGAGCGGTGAGCTCGTGATAATGGGTGGCAAACATGGTCTTGGCCCCCACCAGCTTTTTGTCATGGACATACTCCAGCACGGCCCGGGCGATGCTCATGCCGTCGAAGGTGGAGGTGCCGCGGCCGATCTCGTCAAAGATAATGAGGCTGTTCTTGGTGGCGTTCTTCAGGATATCCGCCACCTCTGCCATCTCAATCATAAACGTGGACTGGCCCGCTGAAAGGTCATCGGACGCGCCCACCCGGGTGAAGATCGCGTCTACAATGCCGATTTCCGCCACGGCAGCCGGGACAAAACACCCAGCTTGGGCCATGATGGTGATGATGGCTGTCTGGCGCATAAAGGTGGACTTGCCGGCCATGTTGGGGCCTGTAATGATGGCCACCCGGTCATCGTTCATATCCATGTCCACATCGTTGGGAACAAAGGGCGCATCGTAAAGGAGGGCCTCCACCACGGGGTGGCGGCTGTCCTTTAAGTACAGCTTGCCGCTCATGTTGATGACCGGCCGGGTGTAGTCGTTCTTCACGGAGACAACCGCAAAAGAGCACAGCACATCCAGCACGGCCACCGCCTTAGCAGAGGCCTGCACCCGGGAAAGCTGCTGGGCCACATGCTGGCGGATTTCCTCAAAGAGCTTGGATTCCATGGCGATGGACTTGTCGTGGGCGCCCAGAATCCGGTTCTCCAGGTCTTTCAGCTCTTGGGTAATGTAACGCTCGCCGCCGGTGAGGGTCTGCTTGCGGATGTAGTCTTCGGGCACCTGGCTCTTATAGCTGTTGGACACCTCGATGTAGTAGCCGAACACCCGGTTATAGCCGGTTTTCAACTTGGGGATACCGGTGCGTTCCCGCTCCCGGGCCTCTACCGCGGCAATCAGCTCCCGGCCGCCATTCATGTCCCGCTTGACCTCGTCCAGCTCCTGGTTATAGCCCTCCCGAATGATACCGCCTTCCCGGATGGTGAAAGGCGGGTCGTCCACAATGGCGGAGTCGATGAGCTGGGCCACATCCTCCAGACCGTCCATCTCCTGGCGCAGCTGCTGGAGCAGTGTGGCCTGGCAGGGGGCCAACATGGCTTTCAAGCCGGGCAGGCGTCCCAAAGCCGCCGCCAAAGACCGGAGCTCCCGGCCGTTGGCGGAGCCGTAGACAATGCGGGTCATAATGCGCTCCAAATCGTAGATGCCGGTGAGCTGCTCCGTGAGCTCGTCCAAGAGCTGAGGGTTATCAAACAGCTCCTCCACGGCATTCAGCCGCCGGGTAATGCGGGCGGGGCTGAGAAGGGGCTGCTCCAGCCAGGTCTTGATGAGTCGCTTGCCCATGGCTGTTTTAGTGCGGTCCAGCACCCAAAGGAGGGAGCCCTTTTTTTCCTTGTTGCGAAGAGTTTCTGTCAGTTCCAGGTTCCGGCGGGCGTTGATATCCAGGCCCATCACCCCGGCGTCTGCGCCGATCTCCACCTCGTTCATGCGCTCCAAGCCCGTGATCTGGGTGCGGCCCAAATAGTCAAACAGGGCGGACAAAGCCTTCACCGCCAGGGGCTTGTCGGAGAGCTCCAGCTGGGCCAGGCTCCGCCCGCCAAACTGGCGGGAGACCGCCTGCTGGGCCCGTTCCAAATCCCCGTACAGCTCCCCGTCCTGGCACTCCACCGCGGCGTGGAGCTTGTCCCGGATAAAATCGGAGAGGCCCGTCAAATCCAGGGCCTGGGGATTGAGGACAATCTCGCTGGGGCTGTAGCGGGCCAGGCGGTCCTCCAAAATATGCAGCAGGGTCTCCCGGTCCGGGGCAAGCACCTGGTCGGCGGTCAGGTCGCCGGTAGAGATATCGCCAAAGCACAAGCCAAGCCCTCCCTCCTCATAACAGAGAGAGCAGAGGAAATTGTTGCGGCTCTCGTCCAACATGGAGTTCTCCACCACGGTGCCAGGAGTGATGACCCGGATCACGTCTCGTTTTACCAGGCCCTTGGCCAGCTTGGGGTCCTCCAGCTGCTCACAGATGGCCACTTTATAGCCTCTCGCCACCAACTTGGCGATGTAGCCTTCAGCGCTGTGGAAGGGCACCCCGCACATAGGGGCCCGCTCCTGCTGGCCGCACTCCCGGCCCGTCAAGGTGAGCTCCAGCTCTCGGGAGACGGTCTTGGCGTCGTTGAAGAACATCTCATAAAAATCGCCAAGGCGAAAGAAAAGTATCGTGTTAGGATACTTTTCTTTCATCTCGAAGTATTGCTTCATCATCGGGGAAAAATCCGCCATTGTGCTTTAACCAACCCTTTCCATTTCCAGGGGCGAGGGCCGTCCCCGTGTTTCTCTCAGTGGCAGCCGGCGCAGCTGGAGCAGTTGCCGCCGCAGGAGGACGCATCGCAGGTGGCGGGGTCCTCGCCCTCGGCGCACAGGCTGAGGATGCCGGTCATCTGCTGCAGCAGGGCATCAAACTCGTTTTTGGCGTCGTTATAGCGGAGCATGTGCTCGTTCTCCATGATCTTCTGATACACAGCCCGGAACTCGTCGTTCAGGCGGCGGAGGGTCTCCTCGTTGCGCTCCTCCTTCTGGGCCTCGTTGGAAATGGCCATGCGCTTTAAATTGAACTCGCCGATGGCCTCCTGCAAAGCCTCGTCCTCGTCGCTGGCCTGGCGGGCCGCCATCATGGCGATGTAGCGCTCGTCGTTCTGCAGGGCCCGGCCCAGTTCTCTTGTCATTTCGATGATATCCATTGTAATTTCTCCTTATGAATTGAATTTGAACTTCCTTAAAATATTGCAAAAAGCATCACTGCTTCTTTTGATTGGTTCTCTTGGCCCGGCGGCGCAAAACCGCCTTTCCAATTCCGGCTATCAGAAGCGCCAGCACCATTCCCGCCCCTGGAACCAGAAGTGCCGCATACCAGGGAGCCGACTGCATGGCGTAAAACTCCGGATACGCCCGAGTGTGCCACAAAAGATAGAGGAGCTTGCCAAGGAACAGGCCGATGGCTGTTCCCTCCAAAATCGCAAAAAAGCGCTCCAGCTTTTTCATAAATATCCCTCCGGCGTCACTCCGCCAGCTCCCCCGAAAGCATCCAGCTGCGGGCGGCGGTGACTTTCACCTGGGCGTATTGCCCGATGAGTTCTTCCCTGCCGGGGAAGTCAATGACCACGCTGGAGGCCGTGCGGCCCGAAAGCAGGCCGGACTTTTCGTTTCGCTCCTCCACCAGCACCCGGTAGGTCTGGCCCACCATGGCGGCGCTGCGCTGGGCGGCGACCTCCTCCTGAACTTTTAACAGCTCCGCGAACCACTGGGTCTTCTCCTGGTGGGAGACAGGGTCTGGCATTTTGGCCGCTTTCGTCCCCTCTCGGGGGGAGTAGATGAAGGTGAACAGGGAAGTGAACTCCACCTCCCGGATCAGGGAGAGGGTGTCCTGAAACTCTTCATAGGTTTCGCCGGGAAATCCCACAATCACGTCGGAGGTAAAGCTCACATCCGGCATGACGCTGCGGGCGTAGCGGATCAGCTCCAGATACTGTTCCCGGGTGTAGCGGCGGTTCATCTCCATTAACACCCGGTCGTTGCCGGACTGGAAGGGCAGGTGAATATAGTGGGGAATGTGCTGGCTGTGGGCCATCACGTCGAAAAGTTCTTTACTGGCATCCTTGGGGTGGGAGGTCATAAACCGGATGCGGTAGTCCCCTGGAATGGCGTCGATGCGGCGGAGAAGCTCCGCGAAGTTCACCGACTCCTCCAATCCCTTGCCGTAGGAGTTGACGTTCTGGCCCAAAAGGGTGATCTCCTTGTAGCCGGCCTGGATGAGCTCCCGGCACTCGCTGACGATCTCCTCCGGGCGGCGGCTCTTCTCCCGGCCCCGCACATAGGGGACGATACAGTAAGAGCAGAAGTTGTCGCAGCCCAGCATCACCGTCACCCAAGCCCGGGAGGTGCCGTCCCGGCGGGTGGGGATGCCCTCCAGGACCTCTTCCCCCTCGTGGCCCCGCAGGAACACCCGCTTGGAATCGGTGAGGGTGGTGTAGAGCATCTCCGGCAGCCGGTGGATGACGTGGGTGCCGAAGACGATATTCACAAAGGGATAGCTCTTCTTAAAGCGCTCGGCCACGTGCTCCTGCTCCGTCATGCAGCCGCACACGGCGATGATGGTGGCGGGATGGCGGCGCTTGATGTTCTTCAGGGCCCCCACGTTGCCAAAGACCCGGTCTTGGGCGTGTTCCCGCACAGCGCAGGTGTTGAAGAGGATAAAATCCGCCTCCTCAGGGGAACCAGCGAATTCAAAGCCCATCTCGCTGAGCTGGCCCTTGATTTTCTCCCCATCGGCCACATTCTGCTGGCAGCCGTAGGTGCGCACATAGGCCAGGGGCACCGGCCCCCGGGCCCGGACTTTCATCATCTCAGCCACATCGGCCATATAGAGTTTCTGCCGGGAAAGTTCTTCCTGGGCAAGCTGGTTTTCCAAGGGCCACACTCCTCATCCATAAATACAGGCTGTGTTCCCCTTGTCTTCCGGGCACAACCTGTAGGTAGTATAGCACAATTCGGGAAAAACCGCAAGGGAAAAGCCCTTCCTATCTTTGGGCGCTGAAAAAGCCCCCGGCAAACCGGAGGCTCTTTCGTCTCAAAGCAGTTTTATCAAAACTCCACCTTGGTGCCGCCCGCCTGGCGGATGGACAAGGTATAGCAGACTCCCTCGCCAAAGACTTTCTCCATGGCGGCGCGGTACTCCTCCAGGCGCGCCAGGGGCACATAGGCCTGGATGGTCCCCGCGAAGCCGCCGCCGTGAACGCGCCAAGCGCCCTCTCCCTCCAAAAGCTTTTCCGTGAGGGCCAGGGCCAGGGTCAAACCCTGCTCCTGGGGGTCCACCACAGCGAAGACGTTTTGCAGCCGCTGGAAGGAGGAACGGCCGGAGGAGAGCACCATCCCCTTGAAAGCCTCAAAATCCCCGGCGCGGAGAGCTTGGGCCTCTTCCCAGGCCAGGCGGTCATCGTCGAAGAAGTGCATGGCCCGCAGCACGGCCCTGTCGCCGGTCTGCTTGCGGATGTCGCCGATATGTTCATAGAACTCCTTCTCGTCCACCTCCCGCAGGAACTCCTTGCCGAAATAAGCGGCCACTTGCTTCATCTCCGCGGGAATGGCGGCGTACTCGCCGGTGAGGTTGGCGTGGTTGCCGCCGGTGTCCACCACGCAGAGAGCGTAGCCCTGGGCGCTGATGTCGAAGTCCACCTTCTCGATGACGGGAGCCTCCGGGTCCTTGAAGTCGATGGAGGTGAAGCCGCCCACAGAGCTGGCCATCTGGTCCAGCAGGCCGGAGGGCTTGCCAAAGTACACATTTTCCGCGTACTGGGCGATCTTGGCCGCGGTGACCGGGTCGATCTGTCCATCGTTGTACAGGTGGCTGAGGATGGTGACGATCAGGACCTCGAAGGCGGCGGAGCTGGAGAGGCCGGAGCCTTTGAGAACCCGGGTCATGGTGAAGGCCTCGAAGCCGCCAATCTTGTAGCCCAGCTCCTTGCAGCGGGCGCACACGCCCCGCAGCAGAGCGGCGGAGGTGCCCTCCTCCTCGGGATGGACGGACAGGTCGTTCAGGTCCACCATATCCAGCTTGGGGTATTCCGCAGACTTCAGCACAGCGATGCCGTTCTCTGTCTTGCGGGCATAGGCGGCGGCGTCCAGGTTCACCGCGGCGGCCAGCACCCGGCCGTGGTTGTGGTCGGTGTGGTTGCCGCCCACCTCCGTGCGGCCGGGGGCACTGAAGTATTCGCCGCCTGCGTCGCTGCCGAACTGCTTGGCAAAGCCCTCCCGCAGGGCCTGGTAGCGGGGCCGCTGGGAGGCAGCCTCCTGCTGATACAATTCCTCGAATTTGCAGATCATATTCTTTCCGCCTTTCTCTACTCGCTTTTTATCATCTGGAGGAGCTCCTCCTCCGTGAGCACAGGGATTTCAAGCTGAAGGGCCTTCTCCAGCTTGCTGCCGGCCTCTTCCCCGGCCAGCACATAGCTTGTCTTTTTGGAAACGGAAGAGGTGACCTTGCCCCCGTTTTCCTCGATGAGCCGGCTTGCCTCCTTCCGGCTCATGGTGGGCAGGGTGCCGGTGAGCACGAAGGTCTTGCCCGCCAACAAGGTGCCCTTGGCCTCCTGCTGCTGGGCGGCCATATTCACCCCCAGCTCTTTGAGGCGGGAGACCAGGGCCCGGGCAGACTCCTTCTGGAAGAAGGCCGCCACCTCTTGAGACATGATGCCCCCAAAGCCCTCGATCTGGGAGAGCTCTTCCTCCGGGGCGTTCTGGATGGCCTCCATGGTGGGGAAGGCCCCGCAGAGCACCTGGGCCGCCTTGGCCCCGATGTGGGGGATACCCAGGGCGTACACCAGCCGGTACAGGTCGTTCTGCTTGGAACGCTCCACCGCGGCCACCAGGTTCTCAGCGCTCTTTTTGCCGAAGCGGTCCAGCTTTTCCAGCTGGGCCACCTGCAGGGTGTACAGGTCCGCCGGAGAGGCCACCATCCCCGCCTGGAGCAGCTGCTCCAAAATGGCGGGGCCCAGGCCGTCGATATCCATGGCGTCCCGACTGGCAAAGTGGATGAGGTTGCGCAGCAGCTGGGCCGGGCACTGGGGGTTGGTGCAGCGGGTGGCCGCCTCCCCTTCCACCCGGGTGACCCGCTCCCCACAGGAAGGGCAGGTCTCCGGCAGCTGATAGGGCTGGGAACCCTCGGGGTGGGAGAGCACCGCCACCACCTCGGGGATGATCTCCCCGGCCTTGCGCAGCACCACCCGGGACCCCACGCGGATGTCCTTCTCCGCGATGAAATCCTGGTTGTGGAGGGTGGCCCTGCTGACGGTAGTGCCCGCCAGGGTCACGGGCTCAAAACGGCCGGTGGGGGTCAGCACGCCGGTGCGGCCCACGTTCACCTCGATATCCAACAAGGTGGTCTCTTTCTCCTCCGGGGGGTACTTGAAAGCCTCGGCCCACCGGGGGAACTTGGCGGTGCTGCCCAGCTCTTCCCGCTGCGCGAAGTCATTGACCTTGACAACAGCCCCGTCGATGGGGAAGTTGAACTCACCCCGCTTGTCCCCGATCTCCTGGATGAAGGAGAGGATCTCCTCCATATCCCCGGAGGTGCGGTACAGGGGCGGCACGGGAAAGCCCAGCTTCCCAAGCCACTTCAGGGACTCGTCGTGGCGGGAGAGGGCATGGCCCTCCACCTGCTGGACGTTGAAGACAAAGATGCTCAATTCCCGCTGGGCGGTGATCTTCGGGTCCTTCTGGCGCAGGGAGCCCGCCGCGGCGTTGCGGGGGTTTTTAAAAGGCTTCTCCTCCAGCAGCTCCTGCCGGGCACAGAGGCGCTGGAAGCTCTGGTCGGACATGTACACCTCGCCCCGGACCTCCAAAAATGGGACGGGCTCCCGCAGGACCTTGGGCACGGAGCGGATGGTGCGGATGTTCTCCGTCACATCCTCGCCGGTGATGCCGTCCCCTCGGGTGGAACCCCGGACAAACAAGCCGTCCCGGTACTCCAGGGCCACGGAGAGCCCGTCGAACTTGGGCTCCGCCACATACTCCACGTCCCCCACGGCCTCCCGCACCCGGCGGTCAAAATCCCGCAGTTCCTCCTGGGAGAAGGAATCGTGGAGGCTCTCCAGGGGCACCTGGTGGACCACCTCGGCAAAGGTGTTGTACACCGCCCCGCCAATTTTCTGCGTGGGGGAATCCGCCGTGACCAGTTCGGGATACTCCCCCTCCAAGGTCTCCAGCTGGCGGTAGAGCTGGTCATACTCAAAGTCGCTGATCTCCGGGTCGTCCTCCGTATAATATTTCCGGCTGTGGTAGCGGACCTGCTCCCGCAGCTCCGCCAGCCGGCGCTGTGCTTCTTGTTTTTCCATAGCTTCGTTCCTTCTATTGATTTTCCAAAAGGGCCATTTCCGGCACCTGTCCCACCAGCACCGTCTCTGCCAGCACGGTGGAGGTCTCCACCTGGGCCTGGGTTTGAAAGCGCTGGGACTGGGAATAGGCCTGCACTGTCACCGTCATGGTGACCCGGTGGCAGCTCTGGTTGATGCCGGCGGAGACAAACTCCGTGTGAAAGGACAGGTCCGCCGCGGCCTCCAGGTTCATGGACAGGGGCACGGGAAAGCCCCGGCCGTTGAGCAGGGCAATGCCCGTCAGGCTGCCCGCGGGAACCTCCACTGTCACGCTGCCGTTGAGGGTCTCCTCCAAGCGCTCCAGCACCTGCACCCGCAGGGCGTTCAATGCCGCGACGTCGGTGTGGACGGCCAGGGGCGCCCCGGCTTCGTCCCGCTCTACGATGACGAAGGCCTGCTCTTCCTCCAACGCCTGGGCCACCGCCTGGTTTACGCAGGAGAGCACGTAGCCCCGGGCGGCCTCCTGGGTCAGCTCCTCCGAGATGGAGCCCAGGCCCCACTCGGAAAAGGACAGCCCCCCTGCCAGCAGGGCAGCCGCAAAGGCCAGCAGCGCTTTTCCCCTTCCCCTCCGTCTTCCTCCCCGGCGGCTCAGCCGCAGCCTATGTATCGTCCCGCTCATGGACTCACCTCCACCTTCCATCCTACGCGGGGAGGCATGTTCAGGTGCGGGCGGGGATATCAGCCCCTTAAGAGCTTATGTAGGCGGCGGATGGTCTCCGCCACGGGCAGGCCCACGATGTTGGGATAATCCCCCTGGATGGACTGGACCAGCACCACGCCGATGCCTTCGATGCCGTAGGCTCCGGCCCGGCCCCGGGACTCCCCCAGGGCCACATACTCGGCGATCTCCTCTTCCGTCAGAGGGTAAAAGGTCACCTGGGTGACCTGGTGGAACAGGTCCATCCGGCCGTTAATCAGCAGGCACACCCCGGTGATGAGCTCGTGGGTGCGGCCGGAGAGGCGGCGCAAAGTGGCCTTGGCGGCCTCGTCATCCTTGGGCTTGCCCAAAATCAGGCCGTCGATGCTCACCACGGAGTCCGCGGCGATGATGGGCGCCTCCGGGCGGAGGGCCTGCACGGCCTGCCCCTTGCGCTGGGCCAGAGCCTCCACGGTCTGGGCGGGGGTGTAGTCCGAGGGGACGGTCTCGTCCACGCCGGAAACCACCACCTCGAAATCCAGGCCCGCCTGCTCCAAAAGCATCTTCCGGCTGGGGGAGGCGGAGGCCAATATCAGTTTGCGTTCAATCTTCAAAGCCATTGGGATTCATCCTTTGCCAGCGCAGAGAGTCCGCGCACATGTCGTCTAAGGTCTTTTCCGCCTTCCAGCCCAGCTCCTCATAGGCCCTGGTGCAGTCGGCGTAGCAGGCCGGGATATCCCCGGGCCGGCGGGGGTCGATGACGTAGGGAATATCTTCGCCCGCCGCCTTGGAAAAGGCCCGGATCATCTCCAGCACGGAGTAGCCCTTGCCGGTGCCCAAATTGTAGATCTTGGTCCCGGTGAAGCCCTTTTCAAACAGGGGCAGCACAGCGGCGTGGCCCTGGGCCAGGTCCACCACATGGATATAATCCCGCACGCCAGTGCCGTCAGGGGTGGGATAGTCGCCGCCAAAGACGTGGACTTTCTCCCGCTTGCCCACCACGGTTTGGGTGATATAGGGCACCAAATTGTTGGGGATGCCGTTGGGGTCCTCTCCGATCTTGCCGCTCTCGTGGGCGCCCACCGGGTTGAAGTACCGCAGGAGCACCGGGTGGAACTCCGGATCCGCGTGGGCGCAGTCGGTGAGGATGCGCTCAATCATCAGCTTAGTGGCGCCATAAGGGTTGGTGGTGGAGAGAGGGAAATCCTCCCGGATGGGCACAGAGGCGGGATTGCCGTACACGGTGGCGGAAGAGCTGAACACAAAGTTGCCCACGCCGAACTCCTTCATCACCTTAAGAAGCACCAGGGTGGACGTCAGGTTGTTGTCGTAATATTTGAGAGGGATGGAGACAGACTCCCCGACGGCTTTCAGGCCGGCGAAATGGATGACCGCGTCGATCTTCTCTTTCTGAAAGACTTGGCGCAGGTGTTCTTCATCCCGAAGGTCATATTGATAAAAGGCGGCTTTCCTGCCGGAAAGCTCCTGGATGCGCTGCACAGCCACGGGCTTGCTGTTGCAGAGGTTATCCACAATGACCACCTCATGGCCTTGCTGAAGCAGGACAATACAGGTGTGGCTGCCGATATATCCGGCGCCGCCGGTGACAAGGATCCTCATAAGCGAACACTCCTTCCCGATTTTCAGCTGGCGCCCTTTAAAGGGCGTGCCTGCCATTGTGACTATTATAAGGGAAAAGGGCCGGAAAATACAAGGTGTTTCCGAGATTTCCCACGGAAAGTGGAAATAAACCGCCCCAAGCGAGGCAATACTAGCAAACGCGCAATACTTTTCCAAGGGGGCACAGTTTATGTATACGGAAGCGCTTTTATTCCTGACGGGCAGCTGCCTGTATCCTGCACTGGAAATGGCCTGGCGGGGCAGGACGCACTCTTCCATGGCGCTGGCAGGAGGGCTGTGCCTGTGCCTGATCGACCGGGTTTGCTGCAGCCGTTTGAAGGACAGGGACATGCTCAGCCGGTGCACCGCGGGGGCGGGGGTGATTACGGGGGTTGAATTTGCTTTGGGAATTCTGCTTAACCGGGTGCTGGGCCTGCGCATCTGGGACTACTCGGAGGTGCCCCTGAACCTGCTGGGCCAGGTGTGCCTTCCCTACTCCCTTCTTTGGCTGGGCCTTTCCCTGCCGGCCATTGCGCTGTGCGAGCTGCTGCACGGCACAGAAACCCCTGAATTGGGGGACCGGATACTTCTGGAAAAAAACCGTTGACTTTTCCATGGGAATATGATATCATAAATCTCGCCTCAGAGATGGAGAGGTGTCCGAGTGGTTTAAGGAGCTAGTCTTGAAAACTAGTGATCCCGCAAGGGACCAAGAGTTCGAATCTCTTCCTCTCCGCCACCTGCCAGTTCTGCTACAAGCGGTTGATAGCGTTTTTCATATTTCACCATGGAGAAGTACCCAAGTGGTGAAGGGGCTCCCCTGCTAAGGGAGTAGGTCGGGAAACCGGCGCGAGGGTTCAAATCCCTCCTTCTCCGCCAGACTGAGCCTGGACGCAATTCGCGTTCCAGGCTCGGCTTTTTCTTTTGCCTTTTCGCCCGCGTTTGTAGCGAGTATTTTTCTGAACAGTCAGACAAGTTAAAAGCTGCATTTTGAGAAATCAAAATGCAGCTTTTTCGTTGTTCACGGGGGTTCAAGGGAGATCTGTTTCCTGGCGGCTAAACAGGCCGGGCCCGGGCGCGTAAAACGCCCTGGGCCCGGTTTTCTTTTCACTTGATTCCCCATGCTTTTAAGCGGCGCCGCCTCCCCTGCAGCAGGAATTTCCAAGGCGTTATGCCATCACCGTCACAGGCAAAAGGGTGTCACTTATTCCGCAGGGACAGGGCCAAGAACACGGCCCCCACTGCCATACAGCCCACGCCCAGTCCCAGTGCTGCGCCAGAGACAAAGTCCCGAAGGGGGTCTCCCCCGCCTCTCACCAAGGCAGCCAACAGGCAGCCCAAGAAAAACAGTCCCAGCCCTGCCGCCCGCTGGGGATATTCTCTCAACCAGGCCAAAGCCTCCACTGCCAGCTGCCGGAAACCCTTCTCATCCATATCATGGCACCTCGCTCTCCGGGGCGCGAGACTGCGCCCCATCCTATGGGGCACTGCACAGGACAAGCAGGGTTCCCCTTGCAGCGCCTTTCTTTTTTCAGCATAGCAAGGGTACAGGACGCCTGCAAGCACAAACGGGTAAAATCTCTGTAAAGAAAACGGGATGCGGTCCTTCGGTCTCTCTGCCTTCGGCACAGAGGAAGTCACTCAATTCCCAGCCGCTCCTTCAGGGACAGCCGTCCCGTGGCGCCCAGGGCGCTGAGTGCCGCCCCGAAGGCCGCCTCCTCCTGGGCCTCCACCAGGGAGAGGGGCATGGAAAAGGTCTCGGCCAAGGCGCGCTGAAGGCAGGGGTTCCGGCGCACCCCGTTGCCGGAGGCCACCAGCTTCTGGGGCGGAAGCCCCGCCCCCGGTTTCATCGCTTGATACAAGCCGTAAAGCTCCTGGGCCATGCCATAGATCACACCCGCGATAAAGCCGGCAGGATGGAGGTCTTCCCGGCGGAGGCCTTGGACAGAACCGCTGGCGCTGGGGTCCTCCCGGGTGCCGGAAAAGGCGGTACACACCTGCCAGGGACGGCCGGGCACCTCCGCTAGCAGGCGGGCCATCACGTCATACTGGGGCTGGTCCGGAGCTCCGGCCGCCACAGCGTACTCCCGGAAAAAGCCCTCTAAGGCGGCGTAAGCGGCGCCCCCGCACAGGGTAGAGCCCACCAGCAGGCAAGAGCTGCCCAAGAAGGGGCGGGACTCGGCGCCCGGCGCTTGGAAAGGCCGCTCTGCGTACAGGGAGATCTGGGCCCCTGTACCCACATTGACCAACAGGGTCTGGCGGGCCTGGCGGACCGAGCCCAAAAAGCTGGCCTGGTTATCCCCCAGGGAGACGCTGACGGGCACGCCCCGGTACTCTCCCAGCAGGGAGAGCTCCCCCGTGACCGAGGGGAAAAGGGCGGGGTTCATCCCCACAGACCGGGCGATCTCCTCCTGAAAAGAGCGGGAGGCGCTGTCATAGAGGCCCAGGGCCGCCGCCTGGCTCTGGTGGAGCAAGGGGCGTTCCCGGCCGGTGAGGGCCATGCCCAGCCAGTCCGCCAGGGTGCAGAAGCTCTGGGCCCCCGGGGCACCAGGCCCATTTTCAAGTTGTACAGATGGGTGCCCATCCCATAGCCCGGGGCGCAGCGGGCGCCCTTTTCCCCCAACAGCTGGCAGGCACTTTTGCCCTGGGACAGGGGAAGCCCTCCCCGGCCGTCCTGCCAGGTGTACAGCGGGCTGAGGGCATTGCCCTCCCCGTCCACATAGAGGATGCCGTGCATTTGGCCTGTCAGGCCGATGGCGGCCACGTCCGGGCACTGGTCCAGAAGGCTGTCCAGGACCTGGCGCACCCGGAAGAGAACACTCTTCGGGTCCTGGGCCCGCTCCCAGGAATGGGGGCTTTCCAGAAATCCCCCTGTTTCCAAGGTCTCCTTCCCCCATACGGTCAGGCTGGGAAAAGAAACCACATTGACGCTGATGCTGGTGGTTCCCAAGTCGATGCCAACGCTCTTCACCGTTCACGCCCCCTTCTTTGGCTTTCATTATACCGGCCGGGGCAAGGGGCTGTCAAGGCGCGCAAAAAGGCCCCCAGCCTGCGCTGGAGACCTTTTCTTCGCTCGATGTGTTTTCAGCCTTTGGGGCGCATCAATACATACCGCCCATCTCGCCGCCAGCCGCGGGGGCAGCGGGAGCGGGCTCTTTGATATCGGCCACCAGGCTCTCGGTGGTCAAGATCGTAGCAGCCACAGAGGAGGCGTTCTGCAGGGCAGAGCGGGTCACCTTGGTGGGGTCCACAATGCCGGCCTCAATCATATCCTGGAACTCGCCGGTAAGGGCGTTGTAGCCGTAGCCAACCTTGCCGTCCTTCTTCAGCTGCTCCACAATGACAGAGCCCTCGATGCCGGCGTTGGCAGCGATCTGGCGCACGGGCTCTTCCAGGGCCTTCAGCACAATGGAAGCGCCGGTCTTCTCATCGCCCTCGGTGGAATCCACATAGGCCTTCACAGCGGGGATGGCGTCGATGAGAGCGGTGCCGCCGCCGGCCACAATGCCCTCTTCCACAGCGGCCTTGGTGGCAGCCAGAGCGTCCTCGATGCGGAGCTTCTTCTCCTTCATCTCAATCTCAGTGGCAGCGCCAACCTTGATGACAGCCACACCGCCAGCCAGCTTGGCCAGGCGCTCCTGGAGCTTCTCCTTGTCAAACTCAGAGGTAGTGGTCTCGATCTGGGCGCGGATCTGGCTGACGCGGCTCTTGATGTCCTCAGAGTTGCCAGCGCCGTCCACGATGATGGTGTTCTCCTTGTCCACCTTCACCTGGCGGGCACGGCCCAGCTGGGAGATCTGGGTGTCCTTCAGCTCCAGGCCCAGCTCCTCGCTGATGACCTGGCCGCCCGTCAGGGTGGCGATATCCACCAGCATCTCCTTGCGGCGGTCGCCAAAGCCGGGGGCCTTGACAGCCACACAGGTGAAGGTGCCGCGCAGCTTGTTCAGGATCAGGGTGGTCAGGGCCTCGCCCTCCACATCCTCGGCAATGATGAGCAGCTTCTTGCCGGACTGGACCACCTGCTCCAGCAGGGGGAGGATTTCCTGGATATTGGAGATCTTCTTATCAGTGATGAGGATATAGGGCTCATCCAGCTCGGCCACCATCTTGTCGGTATCCGTGGCCATATAGGGGGTGATGTAGCCCCGGTCGAACATCATGCCTTCCACGACCTCGCTGTAGGTCTCAGCGGTCTTGGACTCTTCCACAGTGATAACGCCGTCAGAGGTGACCTTTTCCATGGCGTCGGCAATCAGCTGGCCGATCTCGTCGCTGGAAGAGGAAACAGCCGCCACACGGGCGATATCCTTGGTGCCGGAAACCTGATGGGCGTTCTTCTCAATGGCCTCTACAGCGACCTTGGTGGCCTTCTGCACGCCGCCGCGGAGCACCATGGGATTGGCGCCGGCAGTGACGTTCTTCATGCCCTCGCGGACCAGGGCCTGGGCCAGCAGGGTGGCGGTGGTGGTGCCGTCGCCAGCCACATCGTTGGTCTTGGTGGCGACTTCCTTCACCAGCTGGGCGCCCATGTTCTCAAAGGGGTCCTCCAGCTCCACTTCCTTGGCGATGGTGACGCCATCGTTGGTGATGAGGGGGGCGCCGAACTTCTTATCCAGCACCACATTGCGGCCCTTGGGCCCCAGAGTGATCTTTACGGTATCCGCCAGCTGGTTGACGCCGGAAAGCAGGGCCTTGCGGGCGTCCTCGCCATAGATGATTTTCTTAGCCATAGTATGTCAAATCCTTTCTTCTCTCAAATAAAAATCAGAAATAAAAAGAATGGGATAAACGCAATTTTTATTCCACAACGGCCAGCACGTCGCTCTGCCGGACGATGGTGTACTCCTCGCCATCCACCTTCACTTCTGTGCCGCTGTACTTGGCGCAGATGACCCGGTCGCCTTCCTTCAGGTACATCTTCACCTCTTTGCCATCTACCTCACCGCCGGGGCCCACAGCGATCACGCGGGCGATCTGGGGCTTCTCCTGGCTCTTGGCAGCCAGCACGATGCCGCTCTTCGTGGTTTCCTCTGCCTCTTCCGTCTGGATGAGCACTCTGTCAAAAAGGGGTTTGATCGTCATAACACAACACCTGGGCCTGATAGGATTCTGAGATTTGCGGCCCATTCCTTTCTCCCCGCCTCTATCTGACGTTTTCGCACTCTGCGGGGGAGAATGCTAAAACCGCTGGAATATTCAGCGAAAAAGGAACTGCTCTCGTGGTCCGCCAGGGGCCCTTCCCCCGATAGGAAGGATCTGGCGTCTCGGGAATTTAGCACTCTTTATTCCCGAGTGCTAAGACTATTGTAGCCACATGGTCAGTAAAAGTCAAGGGGCTTTTTTGAAAAAATTGACTTTTAACATTCTCTTCATAAATTTCAGCCTGCTCCCCGCAAAAAACGGGCGGCAGAGGCCGTCCATTTTACAGGGGTTTCTTGAAGTTCCGCTGGAGCTTATTGCCCGTGTATCCCAGGCTTTGGTAAAAGGCATGGGCGCCTTTCCTGGCCTCTCCGGAGACAAGGCGCACTGCCACCGCCCCTTTAGAACGGGCCCAGGCTTCTCCGGCGGACAGGAGGGCCCTGCCCACCCCCTGGCGGCGCCAGGCACTGGAGACGGCGATCCCCAACACATTCACCATGTGGCCGGCATAGAGCACATCATACTCTTCCAGGTGAAGGTAGCCCACCACCTCTCTCCCCCATTCCGCCACAAAAATTCTATGGGCAGGGTTTGCCAGGCATGCCTGCAGCTTAACAAAGGTCTTTTCCTGGGGATAATCGTAGCCCATTTCCTCCCGGTTTAGGCGGGTGATGGCGGAACAATCCGCCAAAGCCGCCTCCCGAATGATCCGTTCCATAAAGCGCTCCTTTCCGCCTTGCCTGCTGGAACAAAAAAGGCCGCCGCAAAGCGGCAGCCCCTTGCCGGACTTACTTGTCCAGAACCCTTTTTACAGTGGCTTCGATATTTTCCGCGGACAGGCCGAACTCCTTCAGCAGGTCCACAGCAGGGCCGGAATGGCCGAATGTGTCGTTGACGCCGATCTTGGTGACGGGGGTGGGATACACCTCGCTGAGGTAAGAGGCCACAGCCTCCCCCAGGCCGCCGATGACGTTGTGCTCCTCTGCCACCACAATGCGGCCCGTTTCCTTGGCGGCCTTCAGGACCAGCTCTTGGTCCAAGGGCTTGATGGTGTGGATGTCGATGACGCGGGCGTCAATGCCGGCTTCCTCCAGGGACTTGGCGGCCTTGACGGCCTCCTGCACCAGCAGGCCGGTGGCGATGATGGTGATGTCCTTGCCGTCCCGCAGGGTAATGCCCTTGCCCAGCTCGAACCGGTAATCGTCGTTGTTGTGAACGCTCTCTACAGCCAGACGGCCCAGGCGGATGTACACCGGGCCCACATACGCAGCCGCAGCCTTAACGGCGGCCTGCATCTCATAGTGGTCGGCAGGGTTGAGCACCACCATGCCGGGAATGGAGCGCATAAGGGCGATGTCCTCGCAGCACTGGTGGGTGGCGCCGTCCTCCCCCACAGAGATGCCAGCGTGGGAACCCACCACTTTTACGTTTAGATGGGGGTAGCCCACAGAGTTGCGCACCTGCTCGAAGGCGCGGCCCGCAGAAAACATGGCAAAGGAGGCCGCAAATGGCACCTTGCCGCAGGTAGCCAAGCCGGCAGCAATGCCGATCATGTTGCACTCCGCGATGCCGCAGTCAATAAAGCGTTCGGGGTACTTCTTTTTGAAGATGCCGGTTTTAGTGGCCTCCGCCAGGTCGGCGTCCAGCACCACAATGTCGGGGTTCGTCTCAGCCAGGGCGGTGAGGGCTTCCCCAAAGCTCTCACGGGTGGCTTTTTTCACCATTTCAGCCATTCTGCAGCACCTCCAGATTCTCCTTGAGTTCCTTCATGGCCACTTCATATTCCTCTGCGTTGGGGGCCTTGCCATGCCAGCCCACCTGATTTTCCATGTAGGAAACGCCCTTGCCCTTGGTAGTCTTGGCGATGATGGCAAAGGGCTTGCCCTTGCAGGCGCGGGCTGCGTCAAAAGCTTTCTCCAGCTCGTCAAAATCATTGCCATTCACGGTGATGGTCTCAAAGCCGAAGGCTTCAAACTTAGGCTCGAAGGGAGCGGGCCCCCCTACCTCTGCCACGGGGCCGTCGATCTGCAGGCCGTTGTAGTCCAAAATGACGCACAGGTTGTCCAGCTGATGGTGGCCCGCAAACATAGCAGCCTCCCACACCTGGCCCTCTTCGCTCTCACCGTCGCCCAGCAGGGTGTAAACCCGGTAGTCTTTCTTGTCCAGCTTGCCGGCAAAGGCCATGCCCACCGCGGCGGAGATGCCCTGGCCCAGAGAGCCGGAGCTCATGTCCACACCGGGGGTGCCCTTCATATCCGGGTGGCCCTGAAGCATGGCGCCGATATGCCGCAGGCTCTGCAGTTCCTTCTCGTCAAAATAGCCCCGCTGCGCCAAAGTGGCATAAAGGCCCGGAGCGCAGTGGCCCTTGGAAAGCACAAAACGGTCCCGGTCCGGATTTTTGGGATTCTGGGGATCAATGTTCATTTCCTTGAAATAGAGATAGGTGAAGAGATCGGCCGCAGAGAGAGAGCCTCCCGGGTGGCCGGATTTGGCGTGGAACACGCCTTCGATGATGCCGAGGCGAACCTTCGCCGCGGTGACCTGAAGGTCTTTCCGTTCTTGAGCGTTCATGGCTTGTCACCATTCCTTTCCGCCGTATTCCTTGCAGTGCTCATACAGATACGATTGTATCCCATTTTGCAGAAAAAAGCAATCCTTAGTTTTCCCGGTTGCGGGGGAAGTTTTTCCGTGCTAGAATGGAGAAAACTTTGAGGAGGCGCCCATTGTGAATTATCCCTGGATCTTTGAAGAACTGGCCCAAAAGCCCGGCGCTGTCCGGGACTTTAAGGAAGAGTGGCAGTGGACCCGCTTCCAGGTGGGCGGCAAGCTGTTCGCCGCCATCTGCAAGGATGGGGCTGGGAACGACGCCCTGCTCACCCTGAAACTGCCGCCGGAGGAGAACCGCTTCCTGCGGGAACAGTACGAGGACATCCTCCCCGGCTACTATTGCAACAAGGAACACTGGAGCTCTATCAGGCTGGAAGGCAGCGTGCCGGACCACCTGGTGCGGGAGCTGATGGAAACCTCTTACCGGCTGGTGCTGGCAGGGCTCTCCCAGAAAAAGCAGCGGGAAATCTTGGGGGAATAGAATTTTCCCGCATAACGGGGGCCTTGGGGTACAAAACTAGCTGTGAACCCCATTTGAAACGCCGCGCTACGCGCTAGGAAAGGAAGGTCCTCACCATGAAGGAACAGGCTGGACGCATTGGAAATCTGCCCGCCAACATCAACATTATGAACCCTGTCCCCAACAAGGACGCCAAAACCATCACAGGCCTCATCCGGAAAAACGGCAAGGTCTCTGGATATGAGCTCTCCGATGGCCGGGTGCTCTCCAAGCGGGAGGGCGTGGCCCTGGCCAAGCAGGGCGACATCCGTGGCGTGGCCATCGCCAGCCGCAACGGCAGCGAGTACCTGCGCTCTCTGCCCGATGGCAGCGAAAGCAATAACCTGGGCGATCTGCCCACCGCTCCCGACGGGCTTCGCTGACACGCAGCCCCCCGCGGGCGCACAAAAAGCCCCTGGCCGGTTTCCCGGTCAGGGGCTTTTGTATCGCGCTATTTAGAGACAGTCATCCAAAGAAGGACGATTACTCGGCCATCTTCTTCAGGCGCTCGTACTTCTCCACAGCGTACTTCTCGGCGTTGGCGAACAGCTTCTCGGCGCGGTCCGGGAAGGAACGGGTCAAGCTGTTGTAGCGCACTTCGCCCATGATGAAGTCGCGATAGGAAGCGGAGGGAGCCTTGCTGTCCAGCTGGAAGGGGTTCTGGCCCTCGTCAGCGCGGCGGGGGTCAAACCGGAAGTTGTGCCAGTAGCCAGCGGCCACAGCCTTCTTCTCCTCCACCTGGGAGACGCCCATGCCGCCCTTGATGCCGTGGTTGATGCAGGGAGCGTAAGCCAGGATGATGGAGGGGCCATGGTAGCTCTCAGCCTCGGAGAAGGCCTTGATGCACTGGTTCATGTCGGCACCCATGGCCACCTGAGCCACGTAGACGTAGCCGTAGGTCATGGCGATGCCGGCCAGGTCCTTCTTCTTGGTGGCCTTACCGGTGGCAGCGAACTGCGCCACGGAGCCGCAAGGAGTGGACTTGGAAGCCTGGCCGCCGGTGTTGGAGTACACCTCGGTGTCGAAGACCAGGACGTTGATGTCCTCGCCGGAAGCGAGAGCATGGTCCAGGCCGCCGAAGCCGATATCGTAGGCCCAGCCGTCGCCGCCCAGAATCCACATGGACTTCTTGGCCAGGTAATCCTTATCCTTCAGAATCTGGGAAGCCAGAGTGCAGGCCTCGCAGGTGCAGCCTTCGATGACGCCAGCTTCCAGGGCAGCGATGTAATCCTTAGCGGGCTGGTCGTTGGCGGCGCGGTCGTTCATGGTATCCAGCCACTTCTGACCGGCTTCCTTGATTTCGGCAGTGGCGTAATCCACAGCAATCAGCTTCTCGGTCAACTCAGCCAGACGGCCGCGAACAGCGTTCTGAGCCAGGGCCATACCCAGGCCGAACTCGGCGTTGTCCTCGAACAGGGAGTTCTCCCAAGCGGGACCATGGCCGGCCTTGTTCACGGTGTAAGGAGTGGCGGGAGCGGAGCCGCCCCAGATAGAGGAGCAGCCGGTGGCGTTGGCAATGAACATCTTATCGCCGAACAGCTGGGTAGCCAGCTTGGCGTAAGGAGTCTCGCCGCAGCCGCCGCAAGCGCCGGAGAACTCGAGCAGGGGCTGCTTGAACTGGCTGCCCTTGACGGTGGTCTCCTTGAACTTCTCGGCAACTTCCTTCTTGGCGGGCAGGTTGATGCCGTACTCAAACACGGCCTCCTGGTCACGCTGAGAGTCGATGGGGGCCATCTTCAGGGCCTTGTTCTTGGCGGGGCAGGTGGTCACGCAGGAGCCGCAGCCGGTGCAGTCCAGCGGAGAGATGACCATGGCGAAGTTCATGCCGGGGACACCGGTCATGGGCTTGGCCTTGGTGCCAGCGGGAGCGGCAGCCAGCTCCTCATCGGTCATAGCGATGGGACGGATAACCGCATGGGGACACACATAGGAACACTGGTTGCACTGGATGCAGTTGTCCACAATCCACTCGGGGACATCCACAGCCACGCCGCGCTTCTCGTAAGCAGCGGTGCCCTGGGGAGAGGTGCCGTCGGCGTAGTTCTCGAAGGTGGAGACAGGCAGGTCCTTGCCGTGGAAGGAGTTCACGGGGAACACCACGTTGTTGACGTAGTCCACCAGCTCGGGACGGTTGCCGGTGGCAACCTTCTTCTGAGAGTCGTCCACAGCGTCCTTCCAGGAGGCGGGCACGTCCACCTTGACGTAGCCGGTAGCGCCGCGGTCGATGGCGTCGTGGTTCATCTTGACAATGGCGTCGCCCTTACGGCTGTAAGACTTGGTGGCGGCGTCCTTCATATACTTGATGGCATCCTCTTCGGGGATGATCTTGGCGATGGAGAAGAAGGCGGACTGGAGCACGGTGTTGGTGCGGGTGCCCAGGCCCAGCTCCTTGCCGATCTTAAAGGCGTCGATGGTGTAGAAGTTGATGTCATTGTCAGCAATGAACTTCTTCACCTTGCCGGGCAGGCGCTCGTCCAGCTCCTGGGCGTCCCAAGAGCAGTTCAGCAGGAAGCTGCCGCCCTTCTTCAGATCCTGGACCATGTCGTAGGTCTCCAGGTAAGCGGGGTTGGAGCAGGCCACGAAGTCCGCCTTGGAGATGTAATAGGTGGACTTGATGGGGGTGTGGCCAAAGCGCAGGTGGGAGATGGTCAGGCCGCCGGACTTCTTGGAGTCATAGTCAAAGTAGCCCTGGGCGTACATGTCGGTGTGGTCGCCGATGATCTTGATGGAGTTCTTGTTGGCGCCCACGGTGCCGTCGGAGCCCAGGCCCCAGAACTTACAAGAGGTGGTGCCGGCAGGAGCGGTATCGGGGTCTTCGGTGGCGTCCAGAGACAGATGGGTCACATCGTCCACAATGCCGATGGTGAAGCGCTTCTTGGGCTCGTCCTTCTCCATGTTGCGGTACACGGCGATGATATCGCTGGGCTTGGTATCCTTGGAGCCCAGGCCGTAGCGGCCGGTGTACACGGGGCAGGTGGCAAACTGGGTGCCGTTGATGGCGGCCAGCACGTCCAGATACAGGGGCTCGCCGATGGAGCCGGGCTCCTTGGTGCGGTCCAGGACAGAGATCTTCTTCACGGTCTCGGGCAGCACGTCCAGCAGGTACTTGGCCACGAAGGGACGGTACAGGTGGACCTTCACCAGGCCCACCTTCTCGCCGGCGGCGTTGAGGTAGTCGATGACTTCCTCGATGGTCTCGCAGGCGGAACCCATGGCGATGATGACCTTGTCGGCATCGGGAGCGCCATAGTAGTTGAAGGGCTTATAGTCGGTGCCGATCTTCTCGTTGACCTTGTTCATGTAGTCAACAACAACCTCGGGCACGGCGTCGTAATACTTGTTGCAAGCCTCGCGGGCCTGGAAGAAGATATCACCGTTCTGGGCCTGGCCGCGGAGCACAGGGTGCTCGGGGTTCAGGGCGCGGCGGCGGAACTCATTCACAGCGTCCCAATCCAGCAGGTCGCCCAGATCCTCGTAATCCCAAACCTGGATCTTCTGGATCTCGTGAGAGGTGCGGAAGCCGTCGAAGAAATGGAGGAAGGGTACACGGCCCTTGATCGCGGAGAGATGGGCTACAGCGCCCAGATCCATGACCTCTTGAGGGGAGTTGGAGCACAGCATCGCATAGCCGGTCTGACGGCAGGCGTACACGTCAGAGTGGTCGCCGAAGATGTTCAGGGCATGGGTAGCCACAGTACGGGCGGAGACGTGGATAACGCTGGGCAGCAGCTCGCCGGCCATCTTGTACATGTTGGGGATCATCAGCAGCAGGCCCTGAGAGGCGGTGTAGGTGGTGGTCAGGGCGCCGGCCGCCAGAGAGCCGTGCACAGCGCCGGCGGCGCCAGCCTCAGACTGCATCTCGGTGACGCGAACCTCTCTGCCGAACAGGTTCTTGCGGCCTGCGGCGGCATATTTGTCGGTCTCGTCCGCCATCACGGAAGAGGGCGTGATGGGGTAGATGGCGGCAACGTCGGTAAACGCATAGGAAACATGCGCGGCCGCGCTGTTGCCATCCATGGTTTTCATTTTTCTTGCCATGAAATATTTTCCTCCTTTTAGGATGATCGGAAACGGATATGACGGGCTTCTCCACATGTGCTGCCGATAGTCCCGTGCTGTTTTATTCTACCATTTTTTTCACGGCCTGTAAAGGCATAAAAGGCGGGATTCGAGAACTTTTTGACAAACTCCTCCCTTCTGATTTGACAGACAAGTCCCTTTCCGGTACAATAGAAAATAAAAAACGCCGGGCCCTGCCCGGCGGCACTTGCGAAAGGGGTTTAATTTCTCATGTCACCCGATCCGGACGGTTTATTCATTCTCACCGCCGCCCTCACCCTGCTGTGCCTTGCGGCCGCCTCCATTTACGCCGCAGGAGAGGCCGCTGTGGACTTTCTCTCTCAGGCGCAGGTCAAAAAGGAGGCGGAGGAAGGGGATGCCAAGGCCCAAAAGCTGCTGAAGCTGGTGGACTGGCAGAAAGCCGCGGTCTCTCCCCTGCAGACAGGGCTGCTGCTCTTTGGCCTGCTGGGGCTGGGGCTTTTCCTTTACACCTTTGGAGGGCTGGCAGAGGAGCTGCTCTCCCCTATCGCCCACGAGGGGGGCCGGGGACTGCTGGCGTATTTTCTCCTCTCCATCCTCTACTTTCTGGTCTTTTTCCTTTTCGGAGACCTGCTCCCCAAAAAGAGCGCCCGGCACAACGCCCGCGCCTTTGCCCAGCGCTTTGTAGGGCTGCTGTGCTTTTTGCAGGCGGTGGCTTTTCCTTTCTTAAAGCTCTGCGCGCTGATTGTCAACGGCATTCTGCGGCTGTGCCGCATTGATCCCCACATTCTGGATGACCCCGTCACGGAGGAGGAGATCCTGCAGATGGTGGGAGAAGGCGAGGAAAAGGGCGTAATTGAGGAAACCGAGCGGGATATGATCACCAACATCCTGGACTTTAAGGATACCACCGCGGAGGAAACCATGACCCACCGCACGGACATTGTGGCTGTGGAGGACGACGCATCCATTTCCCAAGTGGTGGAGGCCGCCGTGGAGAACGGCTGCTCCCGCATTCCGGTGTACCACGAAGACCTGGATACGGTGGTGGGCATCTGCTACATCAAGGACCTGCTGCCCTATGTGGGCCGGGAAATGCCGGAGTTCATCAAGATTACGGACCTGATGCGGCCCGCCTATTTTGTTCCGGAGACGAAACGGTGCAGCCAGCTCTTCACGGAGATGACAGAGCGCAAGGTGCAGATTGCCATTGTGCTGGACGAATATGGCGGCACCGCGGGGCTGATCACCCTGGAGGACCTGGTGGAGGACATTGTGGGCAACATTCAGGATGAATATGACCACGAGGAGGAGGAAATCCACCGGATGAGCGAGACGGAGTTCACCGTGGACGGGACCGCCTCCATTGATGAGGTATCGGACATGACGGGCGCCGACCTGCCCGAAGGGGATTATGACACCATTGCGGGCCTGGTGACCGAGCGGTTGGGCCGCCTGCCCAAGGCGGGGGAACATCCCCAGGTGAAAGAGGCGGGGCTGACCATCACCGTGCTAGAGGTGGAAGAGCAGCGCATTGCCCGGCTGCTGTTGGTGAAGGACCCCGAACAGGAAAAGGGAAAAGAGGAATCGGAGAACAAATGAGCCAGCCACAGACAACTGAGGACACAAGCCGGGAGAACCTTCTGGGCACCGCCCCGATTGGGAGGCTGCTGTTTTCCTTGGCGGTGCCCGCTATCACCGCCCAGGTGGTGAATATGCTGTACAATATTGTGGACCGCATTTACATCGGCCACATTCCAGAGATCGGCACAGCAGCCCTTACCGGCGTGGGCATCACCTTCCCCATCATCACCCTGATCAGCGCGTTCAGCTCGTTGATCGCCATGGGCGGAGCGCCCCGGGCCTCCATCGCCATGGGCGCCCACCACAAAGACCGCGCCGAGCGCATAATGGGGAACTGCTTGACCGCTCTCCTGGCAATTTCCGTGGTTTTGACGGCGGTGTTCCTCCTTTTTCAAGAGCCTGTCCTCTGGGCCTTCGGCGCCAGTGAGAACACCATTGGGTACGCCATGGACTACATGGGCATCTATGTGTGCGGCACGGTGTTTGTGCAGATCTCTCTGGGGATGAATATGTTTATTACCTCCCAGGGTTTTGCCAAAATCAGCATGCTGACCGTTATTATCGGAGCGGTGCTGAACATTGCTTTGGACCCCCTATTTATCTTTGCCTTTGGCATGGGGGTGCGGGGCGCGGCCATTGCCACGGTGCTCTCTCAAGCTGTTTCGGCGGTATGGGTGATGCTCTTTTTAACCGGAAAGCGCACCACCCTGAAGCTTCGCCCTCAATGCATGGCAATCCATTGGCGCATTCTGCTGCCCGTGCTGGCGCTGGGGGTCTCCCCTTTCATTATGCAGAGCACAGAGAGCCTTCTCAGCGTGGTGCTGAACACCTCCCTGCTGAAGTATGGCGGGGATGTGGCCGTGGGCGCCTATACGGTGATTGCCAGCATCATGCAGGTGATCAACCTGCCCTTGCAGGGGTTGACCCAGGGCGCCCAGCCCATCACCAGCTTTAACTACGGGGCCCGGAACATGGAGCGGGTGCGCAAGTCCATCCGCTTGCTGCTGACCTGCACCCTGACCTATAGCTGCCTGTTCTGGCTGGCCATCATGCTTATCCCCCAAGTATTCGTGGGCATCTTCACCAGTGACCCGGAGCTGACGGAAACCGCCGTGTGGGCGGCGCGCATCTTCCTGTTTGGGGTGTTTTCCTTTGGGGCCCAGGTGGGGTTCCAGCAGAGCTTTTTGGCCTTGGGGCAGGCCAAAGCCTCCCTGCTTCTGGCGCTGCTGCGGAAAATCGTGTTGCTCATCCCCCTGATCTACATATTCCCCCTTTTCTTTGGCGACAAGCTGCTCGGCGTCTTTGCGGCGGAACCGGTGGCGGACTTACTGGCAGCGGCCACCACCACAGTGACGTTCCTGCTGTGGGCCAGGAAGAGCCTGGGGGACAAAAAAGCCGCCCCAAAGGCTCTGTAATCCTTCTGAAAAGCCAAAGGCCGCGGCATTGCCGCGGCCTTTCCTGTCTCAGGGCTGCCTGTCAGGAGCGTGCTCTCCCAGCAGGTTGGTGCAATAGCGCATCAAGTCCTCCTTTGTATTCAGATCGGCAGCGCTCTGCATCAGCTGCTCTTGCAAAGCGGGAGGCAGGGAATTAAAATATTGTTTTGCTTCCATGTCCATTTTGCTGGGCTCCGGCATGCGGGGTCCCTCCTTTTCTGGGTTCTGCGCTTTAGGATGTCCCCGGACGGGGGAAATATTCCCACATTTTGTGAAAGGAGACGTTTCCATGGAAAATCTGTCCAATTTGCCCCTCTTTGCAGGGATGGAAGAAGCAGGGTGCCAGCAGATGCTGGAGTGCTTTCACACCGGCCCGCGGTCCTTCCGGGCTGGAGAGACCGCTTACACCTATGGGGGCAGCAGTGGCCGGATGCTGGGCATCCTCCAATCGGGCTGCGCGGCCCTTGTGAAAATCGACGCGGACGGCGGCAGGACCGTGCTGGAAAGGCTGGGGCCCGGCGGCGTGTTCGGGGAGCTTATCGCCTTTGCCAGCCTGCCCTGCGACAGCGTGACCGTAGTGTGCGAAGCGGACTGCGTAATTGTTTTCCTGCCCCAAGCGCAGCTTGCCTCCTGTGGAAAGTCCTGTGCCTGCCACAGGCAGCTGCTGGAAAACCTGCTCTCCCTGATTTCGCAAAAGGCCTTTGCCCTGAGCGAGCGGGTGGAGGTGCTCTCCTGCCGGAGCACCCGGGAGAAGCTGCTGTGCTACTTCCGCATCCGCGCTGGGGAGGAAAAAAGCCTGTCCTTTTCCCTGCCCTTTACTCTGAGCGCCCTGGCAGAGTATCTGTGTGTGGACCGCAGCGCCATGATGCGGGAACTGAAAAAGCTGCGGGAAGCAGGCTTTCTGGAAGTCAGCGGGAAGCAGGTGCGGTTTCTTTCAGACCAGCCTTTCGGAAAGGCGGACCTGTGCGCGGCCAGCTGGAAATAAGGCAAAAAGGGGACGGGCGCGGCCGCCCTCTTTTTTGTGTCTGAATCTGGCTTTTCTGTAAGTTTGGTGTAAATTTGGTGTAAGCTGAGTTTTCAACAATCTTGTAAGCCGCATAAATACTGGGCTTCCAGGTGAAATAAAGTTCTGTTAAGATTTTCTGTCGAAAATCTTAAGAAACCCGCTAGCGGGTTGCCAGGGACTTGGAAATCAAGTACAATATTCCCGCCCTCACCCATGGCAGGGGCGCAGACGTAACCCTATCCTGCCGCAGCTGGCATGGGGCAGGCAAAAAAACAAACAGCCCCGCTGCTTTCACGGGGGCTCGAATTGACAGCCCAGACACTGGGCAGGAGGGAATGAACATGTTATCCATCAGCGGCGTGACGAAACGCTATGGCAAGACCTTGGCCAACGACAACATCAGCTTTGCCGTAGGCGACGGGCAGATTGGCATTTTGCTGGGGCCCAACGGGGCAGGCAAATCCACCATCATCAAGTGCATCACCGGGCTGCTGCGTTTTACCGGGCGCATTGAGATCAATGGCTATGAAAACACTTCTTTGGAAGCCAAGGCGCAATTAGGATATATTCCCGAAATGCCTGCAGTATATGACTTGCTCACCGTGGAGGAGCACTTGGAATTCATCCGCCGGGCCTACAAGGTAGAGGACGAGGCCTACACCAACCAGCTGCTGGAGCGCCTGGAACTGGACGACAAGCGGAACAAGCTGGGCAAGGAGCTCTCCAAGGGCATGCAGCAGAAACTTTCTATCTGCTGCGCCTTGTGCCACAAACCCCGGGTGGTGATCTTTGACGAGCCCTTGGTGGGCCTGGACCCCCACGCCATCAAGGAGCTGAAGGAGATTTTCCGGGAGCTGAAGGCCAGCGGTGCCTCTGTGCTGATTTCCACCCACATGATCGACAGCGTGGAGGATTACTGGGATGTGGCCAACATCATGATGAACGGCCGCTTCGCCGCCACCAAGCTCAACGACGGCAGCGAGGGTCAGACTCTGGAGGAACTGTTCTTTGCGATCACGGAGGGGGCGCCCGCCCCTGTGGAGGGCTGACGCCATGAAAAGCCCTCTTGTATACTTGACCGCCACAAAGTTGAAAAACCAGCTGATTGCCGTGGTGAAAAGCCCCGCAAAGCTGATCTACGCCGTAATTTTAGTGGCGCTGTTTGCCCTTACCGCCTTTTCCGGCAGCGCCTATGACCTGGAAGAGCTGCGCAATCCCCAGGAGCTGACCGCCATTATGGTGCTGTTTTACACCATGATGTTCCTGATGGTGTTCGCTTCGGGGAGCAGTTCTTCCAACTCCCCTATGTTTACTCTGTCTGACGTGACGCTGCTGTTCCCCGCGCCCATGAGCTCCAATAAGATCTTGGTCTACGGGCTGGTGCGCCAGCTGGGGCTTTCCCTGGTGCTGGGCTTCTTCATCCTGTTCCAGTACTCCTGGATGCACGGGGCCTACGGCATAGGCCCCGCCGGGCTGGTGTTGATCATCGTAGGCTATGCCATCACGCTGTTTTTCGCCCAGCTGGCCTCTATGGCCTCCTATGTGCGCACCAGCGGCATGGAACGGGCAGGGAAAACCGTGCGGTACTGTGTGTTCGGCGCGGCGGCATTGTACGGCGTGTGGGCGGTGTTCTCCTGCCGGGAGGACCTGCTGGCCCTGTCAAACGGCGGCAGCTACGGGCCGCTGCTGGAAAAGGGCGCGGCGTTTTTTGCCACCATCCCCGGCATTCTGTTCCCAGTCTCCGGCTGGGCTGCAGGGCTGGTCAGCGGCATTTTCGCCGGAAACTGGCTGCTGGTTGGCCTTTCCGTGGGGCTGCTGGCAGCCCTGTTCGCCCTGCTGCTGGGGCTTATCCTCACCTGCAAAAACAACTACTACGAGGATGTGCTCTCTACCGCGGAAACCGCCCAGTCCGCCGTCACCGCCCAAAAGGAAGGCCAGCTCAACGAGGTGGTGCCCAAGAACGTGAAGGTGGGCAAAACCGGCCTGGGCAAGGGCTGGGGCGCCTCTGCTATCTACTACAAGCACCGGGTGGAAAACCGCCGCAGCGGGGTGTTCCTCTTCTCCAACATGTCCCTCATTTTCATGGCGGTGATTATCGGCTGCTCCTTCTTTATGCGGGACGCGGGGCTGGTGGGCATCTTTGCCTTCGCCACCTATATGCAGCTGTTCAGCGTGGCCCTGGGCCGGTTTAACCGGGAGCTGATTAAGCCCTACATCTACCTCATCCCCGAGCCGCCCCTGAAAAAGCTGCTGTACGCCATCAAGGAGAGCCTGCTCTCCGACACCTGGGAGGCCATTTTGATCTTTGTGGTGGTGGGCGTGATTGTGGGCGCCTCTCCCCTGGAGATCGCCTGCTGCATGGTGGCTCGGGTCAGCTTTGCCCTGCTGTTCACCGCCGGCAACGTGTGTGTGGAGCGGGTGTTCGGCATGGTGCAGTCCAAGACGCTGATTTTCCTGTTCTACTTCTTGGTGCTGCTGCTCATGGCCATTCCGGGCATTGCGGCCTGCGTGGTGTGCTCCATCCTGCTCCCTGCCCTGGAAATTGCCGCCGGGCTGCTGGGCATGGCAGTAATCAACGCGGCCATCGCCGTGCTGGTGCTGTGGCTGTGCAGGAATTTGCTGCAGTACGCGGAATTGAACAGCCGGTAAAACCGGTTACATACGAAACACCCTCCCGCCAGACACGGGAGGGTGTTTTTACGCTTTGCGGATGGGGTGGCGCAGGACCGTCTTCCACTTCTCTGGCGGGGCTTTCCGGGGGTCAGAGAGGTAGATCTCGTGATGGCGGCGGGTTTCGGAAATGTCGGGCTCGTACCCGTTTTCCCGGGCAAAAGCGTCCATGGCTTCCAGGGAGGCGGGCTCGCTGTCATAGGGGCCCAAATGCATCATCTGGACGCACAGACCCTCCTCCAGATGGTAAAAGAAGGCGCCAGAACAATCCAGCTTTTTCTTGCGGGAAGCCTCTTCCACCGCCCAGCGGAAGTCCTCTTCCCCCACGAAATCCGGCAGGCGGATGGCGGAAATCCACTGGAAAGCCCCTTTGTCCCGGTAGTCCACAACGCCGCTTTCGCTCCACCAGAACCCCTCCAGGGGCGGCACCACATACTCAAAAAAGCCGTCAATGGCATGGCCGGTTTTATAGCTCATTTTCAACGTGTAGGCCAGGGCGTAAAGGACGCCTACCGCCGCCTTATATTCCCCACCCTCCTGGTTGGGGTCGCCCTTGCCGCGAACAGCGATGTAGGCCATGGGCGGGACTGTGACAATGGCGGGCTTGTTTTTGGGCAGGTAAAATTCTTTGTATTCCTTTTTGAAGTCGAAAGCCATAGGTTTTCCCTCCTTTCCCCCATTGTACAGGAAGCGGCGCTTTCTTGCAACCCCAGCTTGACAGGGCCGCGGGCCCATGCTACAATCGCCATAGAGGGAGTATTCCGCTGTCTTCTGGGGCAGGGGGCAGATATCATGGGAGGAAACTTATATGAAAATGAAAAAATTGCTTGCCGCAGCCGGAGCGCTGTGCCTAGCCGTCACCCTGGGAGCCTGCCAACTGTTTAACCCCACCGAAGGCCGCCTGAATGACACCATGCACACCATGTTTTTCGACTTTACCGTGACCGGCGCCTATCTGACGGAGGAGTACGAGGGCTATCAGCCGGCAGAGGGGAACCAGCTGCTGGTGGCGGACATCACCGTGAAGAACACCTTCCGGGAAAGCATCGAGATGTACGACACGGACTTTCAGGCCCAGTGGGGCGAAGACGAGGACCCGGAGGCCTACTCCATCCCCATCACCACGGACCCGGGGACCTTTACCGAACTGGAACCGGTGGGAGGAGATCAACTGCCGGGCACCTATCCCCTGGCAGTGGATGAGGAGCGCTCTGGCCAGCTGGTCTATGAGGTTCCCCAGGGCTATGTGGACTTTTCCCTCTCCTATCTGGAACTTTACGACGACGGGAGCGAGGAGGGGAATACCGGTGACACCTACTTCGTCTTCTTTACAGCGCAGGACGCCCCGTAAAGCCCTGCCGAACGAAGAACTTCGCATTCCCTCCAGAGGCTGCCGCTTCCAGGCGGCCTCTTTTTTGCGCCGTCTGCCTGGCCACCTCTTTCTTGACAAGGGGACCGGGGTGTGATACAATCCCAGGGAAAGGAAAATATTGTGCCCGCCGCCGGGTGGGAGTAGCATTGGAGCCGTATCCGCAGGCCATTTGGAGATACGGGGCGCCAGTGCTTTTTTGTTGCCTGGCAGAGCTTTTAGGAGGAATGACCATGTTTCGGGACATGAGAAGGAAGAACCAGCTGCTTCCCCCAAAGGAGGCGGAATCCATTTTGCGCCGGGGCACCAGCGGGGTGCTGTCCCTGCTGGGGGACGGCGGCTACCCCTACGGCGTCCCCCTGAGCTATGTGTACCACAACGGGAGGCTGTATTTCCACTGCGCCAAGGCAGGCCACAAGCTGGACGCCATCCGGCGGGAGGGGAAGTGCTCTTTCTGCGTCATCGCCCAGGACCTGGTGGCGCCGGAGAAGTACACCACGCTGTTCCGCAGCGTCATCGCCTTTGGACAGGTGCGGGTCCTGGAGGACGCCGGGGAAAAGCGCGCCGCCCTGGAGGCCTTGGGGGAGCGGTTCAACCCGGGGGAGCCGGAAAGCCTGGAGAAGGAAATCTCCAGCACATGGGACAGCGTGTGCGTGCTGGAGATGGAGATTGAGCACCTGACCGGCAAGAAAGCCAAGGAGCTGCTGAAAAGGAGGGACGGCCAATGAGAGAAGCCTCCCCTTTGAAAGAGTTCGCACGGTACACCTCGCTGAACGTACTGGGGATGATCGGCCTTTCCTGCTACATCCTGGCGGACACGTTTTTTATCTCTTTGGGGCTGGGGGCAGACGGCCTGGCGGCTCTAAACCTGGCCATCCCCATTTACAGCTTTATCAACGGCAGCGGGCTGATGATCGGCATGGGAGGCGGGACCCGGTACTCTATTTTGAAAAGCCAGGGGAACCACCGGGAGGCCAACCGCGTCTTCACCAACGTGCTGTACCTGGCAGCGGTGCTGGCCTCCCTTTTTGTGGCGGCGGGGCTGCTCTTTGCCGGGGACATTGTGCGCTTGTTCGGCGGCACGGGGAACGTGTTCACTATGAGCCGCACCTACCTGCGGGTAATCCTTCTATTTGCCCCTGCGTTCTTGATGAACAACGTGCTGCTGTGTTTTGTGCGCAACGATGGAGCGCCTCAGCTCTCCATGGCGGCCATGCTGGGGGGCAGCTTTTCCAACGTGGTGCTGGACTGGGTGTTCATCTTCCCCTGCGGCATGGGAATCTTCGGGGCGGTATTCGCCACAGGACTGGCGCCTCTGATCAGCATTTGCATTCTCTCCCCCCATTTCCTCCAAAGGAAAAACCAGTTTAAGCCTGTGGCCTGCCGCCCCCAAGGGCAGCGGACCATCCGCATTCTTTCCAGCGGCGTGCCCTCCCTGGTAACGGAGGTTTCCTCTGGCATTGTGATCATCGTCTTTAACTCGCTGATTCTGGGGATGGAGGGCAACACGGGCGTGGCGGCCTACGGGGTCATCGCCAACCTCTCCTTGGTGGTTATCTCTATTTATACGGGAATTGCCCAAGGCATTCAGCCCATCCTCAGCCGCAGCTATGGCGTTGGGGACCGGGACCGGCTCTCCGCCACCCTTCGGTACGCGGTGATTGCCATGCTGGGGGTCTCCGTGGCAATCTACGGGGCTGTGCTTGCCTTTGCCCCTCAGATTGCGGCTGTGTTCAACAGCGAGGGCAGCCCCACCCTGCAGGCCATTGCTGTCCAAGGGCTGCGGCTGTACTTCATCGCATGCCCCTTTGCCGGGTGCAACGTAGTGCTCTCGATGTACTTCACCTCTACGGACCGGCCCCTTCCCGCCCACATCATTTCCCTGCTGCGTGGTTTTTTCCTCATCATCCCCGTGGCCCTTCTGCTGGCTGCTGTGGGGCAGATGGTGGGCATTTGGCTGGCCTTTCCTGTCACGGAATGTTTGGTGGCGCTGCTGGCGGTGGGGCTGTTCCTCCGCAGCCGGAGGAAAGCCGCACACGCCTGAAAGAAGCTCCCTTTTCGGGAGCTCCTTTCATTCCTGCAGCTGGGCGGTAAAGCCGCTCTCCTCATCCCCGGTGAAGAGGATGGTGTAGGTCTCGCCGTACTTCGCGGGGATGTCCACCTGCTCCGTGGTGGCAAGCTCCACAGTGTCCCCTTCGCCGTAGGGGGAGAAATCTATGGACAGGGTGGAGAGGTCCTTGCCATCGAAGTAGTCTTTGCCAAAAGAGGCTGTCAGGGATGTCTCGGAGGTGAGGGCTTTGCCGTCCATATCCGCCCATCCGCCCTGGCCGTACTCCTCCCCCTCCAGGTAGGTGGAGTAAAAGATTTGGTAGACGTCCTCGCTTTGGCACACCAGCTGGATGGTGACGGCGTCTTGGGCGTTCAGCTCTTGAACGGCCTGCTTGGCGGCGGTCTGGCAGCCGGTAAGGCTTAGCAGGGCGGCGGAAAGCGCCACGGCAGCGGCGGCGCGGAACACATTCTTTTTCACGGTTCATTCTCCCTTTCTAAAAAAATCAGGCCCTCTTCGGGACACCATCAGTGTACCAAAGGGGCCTTTCTATTTTTTAGGGGAACCTTACCCATTGCTTTCCCTTTCTTTCCCGTTTCTTACGAGAGGTTTGTGGAGGGCGCAGTTGATGCGCACTATGTGGATATGGTCCTCCTTTTTCTCAGGGATTTTTGTACCGCTTCGGGCAGGAAAAATAATCCTCCCGCAGGATGGAATAGCACACATCGTCAAAGACCTTGCCATCAAAGCGCTGAAAAGCCTGGGACAGGGTTCCCTCGTAGTGGAAGCCGCACTTCTCAATCACGCGGCGGGAACGGCTGTTTTCTTTAAAATGCCCGATGGCCAGCACATCCAGCCCCTTGCGCTCAAACCCGTACTGCACCATGGCCCGCAGGGCCTCTGTCATATACCCCTGGCCCCAATAGGGTTTGGCCAGCTCGTAGCCGATGGAAAGGCTCTTCACCCCGCTGCGGCGGATATCCCTTTGAAACTTGATTTTTCCAATGGGATGCCCAGTCTCTTTAAGGACAATGGCATAGCAGCCGCTGTCCCACAGGGCACGGTGGAAGAAGCGTTCCCCTTCCTCCCGCGTGCGGGCAGGCCGGGCGCCAGAGGCCAGCATCACCTGCGGGTCTGAAGCAAAGGCGAGGAAATCCTGGTAATCCTCCTCCCGCCAATGGCGCAGCAGCAGACGGGGCGTCTCCATCTCACCGCGGAGCCGTTGGAGCAGCGTCACTGCCTTTTTCCTCCCCCCTGAAATACTGGTAATACTGGCATTGGATCATGCCGTTATACAGCTTGCGCCGCTTGTCCGCCTTCCGGCCGAACAGCGCCTCAAACTCCGGGTCCGGGGTGATAATGCCAAAGCTCCATCCCCGCTGGGGCCGGAACAGGTTCCCCATGGACTGATACAGCTGCTGGGCCTGCCGGACATCCAGCAGCCTTTCGCCGTAGGGCGGGTTGCAGATGACGCAGCCATACCTCCCCTCCTGGGAGAAGGCGCGGATATCCCGGACGCTGGCAGAGATATACTCCTCCACTCCGGCCTTTCGGGCGTTTTCCAGGGTCAGTTCCACCGCGGCGGGGTCGATATCGAAGCCCTGGGCGGAAAAGCCCCCGTCGCGGCGCTCTAAGGAGCGGGCCCGGTCCCTCTCCTGCTGCCACAGAGCTTTGGGGACGTTGGTCCAGGTCTGGGCGGTGAAGGTTCGCTGGAGCCCCGGGGCGATGCGCAGGGCCAGCAGGGCGCCCTCCACCAGCAAGGTGCCCGAGCCGCAGAAGGGGTCGATCAAATGGCCGTCGGGGCGCAGGCGGCTCAGCTGGCACAGGCTGGCGGCAAGTGTCTCTTTGATGGGGGCCTCGTTGGACTGGGCCCGGTAGCCTCGCTTGTGCAGGCCCTCGCCGCTGGTATCCACCATGACGCTGACCTGGTCCTTCAGGATGCGGAAGCGCACCCGGTGCAGAGACCCTGTCTCTGGAAACCAGGAGAGGCGGTACTGGGCCTTCAGCCGCTCTACAATGGCTTTTTTCACGATAGCCTGGCAGTCCGGTACGCTGTGAAGCTGGCTGGACAGGCTGCTGCCTGTCACAGGGAACTGATCCTCCCTTCCCAAAAGGTCTTCCCAGGGCAGGGCTTTCACCCCCTGGAACAGCTCCTCGAAGGAGCGGGCGGGGAACTCTCCCAGCAGCAGGAGCACCCGCTCCCCAAAGCGGCTGTTCAGGTTGGCCCGGACCATGGCCTCCCATCCGCCGGAAAACAGCACCCGTCCGTTCTCCGCCTGGACCTCTTCCAGTTCCATCTCCCGCAGCTCTTGGGCCACCAGGCCCTCCACCCCAAACAGGCAGGGCACGCAAAACCTCATCCGATCTCTCATACTCTCTCCTTTGTATGCAGGCCGCAAAAAGAGGGGGCCCAAGCGGGTCCCCTCCGCGCGCATCTGTGCTTATTTGCTTTCTGGCACCAACAGGCCGTAATCCCCGTTTTTACGGCGGTAGACCACATTGATCTCCCCTGTGGCGTCATCCCGGAACAGGAAGAACTGATGGCCCAGCATGTTCATCTGGAGGATGGCCTCCTCGGGGGTCATCACCTTCACGTTGAAGTGCTTTACCCGGGCCACCTGGATTTCTTCATCGGGCTCATCATACAGGGCATCGGGGAAGTCGATATCCGGGCTCACCTTCTTGGCCTTTTCCAGCCTGGTCTTATTCCGGCGAATCTGCCGGCCCAGGGCGGAGATCACATGGTCGAGGGCCTCGTTCATCTCCATAGAGGTTTCCTCAGCCCGGTAGATCATCCCCCGCTGCTTAATGGTGATTTCCACAGTCTGGCGGTTGCGCTCCACCGTCACGGTGACGGTGGCTTCGGCATCCTCGTCAAAAATACGGTTAAATTTTGAGAGCTTCCGTTCCGCAAGCTCCTTAAAGTTATTGCGCAGGTTCACTTTTCTTCCGACAATGGTGATCTTCATACCACGCACCCGTCCGCTCCAGCCCATTCTCCCCATCGGGCGGCGGACTTTCCTTTCGTCAGATTTGGAAAGGCGGGAAGCCTTCGTCCACTCTGAGAAAGCCTCCTGCTTTCCTGACTTCATTTTAGCACATTGTCCAGAATATTGCAATATGAAGAGGAATATATTGTGGCGAGATCAGAATTACAGCACCACTGTCTTGTGGCGGGTGACATGGCACCCCACATTGACAGCCACAGGCAGCCCGGCAATGTGGGTGGGATAAGCCTCGATATTGACCGCCAGGGCCGTGGTCTCTCCCCCAAAGCCCTGGGGCCCCACGCCGGTCTCGTTGACGGCTTGAAGCATTTTTTCCTCCAGCTGGGCATAGAAGGGGTCGGGGTTCCGCTGGGACACGCTGCGGCACAGGGCCTTTTTTGCCAGCATCGCCACCAGCTCAAAGTCTCCGCCAATGCCCACGCCCAACACCACCGGCGGGCAGGGGTTGGAGCCCGCCAACTGGGCGGTCTCCTTCACAAAGGCCACAATGTCCTCTGGCTTAGCGGCAGGGGTAAACATTTTTAGGCGGCTCATGTTCTCGCTGCCAAATCCCTTTGGGGCCACAGTGAGGGTGAGCTTGTCCCCAGGTACCAGGCGGGTGTGAAGGATGGCCGGGGTGTTGTCCTCTGTATTCCTATCCCGGCGGAGGGGGTCCGCCACCACAGAGCACCGCAGCAGTCCCTCCACATAGCCCTGCCGGACACCCTCGTTGACGGCGGCCTCAAAGTCCCCGTTGATGTGCAGGTCCTGGCCCACTTCGGCAAAGACCACCGCCATGCCCGTATCCTGGCAGATGGGAATTTCCATCTGCCGGGCGGCGTCCAGGTTGCGGCACAGGTCGCAGAGGATGGAGCGGGCCGTCTCATCCTTCTCCCGCCGGGAACAGTCTTGGATGACGGCCTCCAGGTCGGCGGGAAGCACCCGGTTGGCGTCGATGCAAAGCTGCCGCACCGACTGGGTGACGGTTTGCGCGTCCAATTCTCTCATAAGAGCAGTCTCCCTTCCTTATCAAGTCAAGCGCTAAAAAAAGAGCCCGGAAAGGGGCTCTTTTCCCTATTTATGATTATTTCTGCTGGCCCCGGCGGGAGTAGCCCCGGCGGGACTCATTGCCCCGCTTCAAATCGGACATCTTCTCATCGCTGGTCTGCTTGAAGCGGCTCATCATTTCCTCGAAGGTGCCGCTGTCGTTGCGGCGGGACTGCCACTCGAAATCTCCCGGGCGCGCAGGCCCCTGTTGGGGTGCGGGACGGGGCTGGCGGGGAGGACGGGTTCCCTCCCGGCGGACGCCTTCTTTGCGGCCGCCCTCCCGGCGGGGACCATCAGTCCGGCGGGCCGGCCTGCGCTGCTGATCCTCGGGCAGCGCCTTCTTCATGGAAAGGCTGATCTTGCCCTCCTCATTGATGGAAAGCACCTTCACTTTGACGGTCTGCCCCTCGGAAACAAAGTCCCGAATCTCAGTGACGAAGGTGGGGGCCACCTCGGAGATGTGCACCATTCCAGTTTGGCCGCCCTCAAAGCTGACGAACGCGCCAAATTTGGTGATCCCTGTCACCTTTCCCTCGTAAATACCTCCAACCTCAAGCTGCATAAACAGAAAATTCCTCCTCGGCTGCGCCGGATAGTAAAATAATCAGCAGGGGCTCAGCTGCCGCCGCCCACATCAATGAACACCCGTTCTCCAGGCTTGGCATAGTCCAGTTCACTGCGGGCCTTGCGCTCGGCATATTCCTCTAAGCCGCCGCTGTTCTCCAGGGAATTCTCTATCTCCTCATTGCGGATGGTCTGTGTGTTCAGCTGATCCTGCAGGTTTTGGAGCTCCTCCCGCTTTTCGCTGATCTGCAGCTGCTGGCTCACCAAAGAGACCAGGATGAACCCAGCGAAGCAGAGCACCGCGAACTTCAGCAGGATGCTGCCCTTATACCGCTCCTTTAATTTCTGCAAGAGACACGCCTCCCATTGATTTCAGCCCTGATAAAGGACTCCCATATTGTTCCTATTATATACTGGTATACATAAATTTTTCAAGTCTTTTTTTCGTGTTTTTTCCCCTTTTTTCCGGAAAATTTCCCCCGATATCCCTTTGGGCCCTTTCCTGCCCGAAAAAGGCCCCGCAGGAACCCTGCTGCCGCGCCCAAAAGGCGCCAAAGGCGGCAAAAAATTTTTTGAAGAGCCCCCGCCCCTCTGCGGGTCCAGGGTCCAAGAGCCGTTACGGCGGCCCAGGCGCCCAGCGCCTGCGGCAGAACCTGGTACAAACGCAAGCGGCCGCTGTCCACCGCCAGAGCACAGAGAAAGACAAAGCCGCCAGCCAGGCCGCCAAAGAGCACATCCAGCAAGGCCGTGCCCAGTTTTTTCAGGCCCAGCAGCCGGGAAAAGCCCCGGAACAGCAAAAAGAGGCAGCCCAAGGCCGCCCCGGAGGCCAGGGAAAAGGACAGAACGGGCCATCCCAGCCCGCTCATTTGAACAGCCTGGCAAAAAAGGACAAGGCCGGGCCGCTCTCTGTGTAAGAGAGGGCAATGACCTTGCCGCGGGCCAGCAGCTCCCCGGACTGGGAGTCCAGGCTTTCAATGTGCAGGCCCTCCCCCTTGATGTGCAGTTCTCCCAAGGCAGTTTGCGCGGTGATGAGTTCATCGCTGAAAAAGTCCACCCGAGAGACGCCGGTGGCGCGCAAAGTGCCCCGGTCCTCAATGTGCAGGCTGTGATGCCCCTGCGGCTTCTGTGCTTCTGCCATATACGCATACCCCTTTTGTTTCTTGGGATATGTCTATGGGGACGGCAGGGAAATTATTCCTCCAGCAGGCGGTACAGGTCGGAGGCCTGCTCCTTCTTGGCGTACTCCGCCACAGAAAGGACCTCTGCTTTCAAAACCCTTTCCCCCAGGTGGATTTCCAGCACATCGCCGGCCTTGACCTCGTAAGAGGCGCGGGCAGGCTTGCCATTTGCCAGCACCCGGCCCGCGTCGCAGGCCTCATTGGCAACCGTGCGCCGCTTGATCAAGCGGGAAATTTTCAAGTACTTGTCCAGACGCATTTTTCCATCTCCTTTCCATGCGCCAAAGGCTGCAAAAAACGGGCCCGGAATACCCCGGGCCCGCCACACGCCGCATGCTTTTACTTGTTGTTGACAGTGTCCTTCAGTGCCTTGCCAGCCTTGAAGGCAGGGGCCTTGGAAGCGGGAATCTGGATCTCCTGGTTGGTGCGGGGATCCCGGCCAGTGCGGGCGCCGCGCTCGCGGACCTCAAAGGTGCCAAAGCCCACCAGCTGGACCTTGTCTCCCTTCTTCAGGGATTCCGTGATGGCGTCAATGACAGCGGTAACAGCCGCCTCAGCGTCCTTTTTAGTAATCTCGGCCTTCGTTGCAACTTCGGCGATCAATTCAGACTTATTCATTATAGAGCTACCTCCAAAAAATTTTCTGCGGCACAGGTGGCTTTGCAAAGCCGCTGAAGCCTGGTGCTTCCGCAATTCCCTGCCGGAAGACTATAACAGAAGCAATGATATCATATCCATCCCTGTTTTTCAAGCATTTTTGCAATTTTTTGTCCCTTTGGCAAAGATTGGAGGTCGCTTTTGCGAATGCCCCGCAAAAGCAGAAGCCCGGCCAGGTAGGCGGCACAGCCAAGGGCCGCCCCAGCCCCCAGCGCCAACGCCTCTCCCAAGGCGCCATGGGGCCACAGGGGGCGGCTCCCCTCATACCCCAAGCGGGCGCTGGCGGCGCACAGCAGCGCGCAGCAGAAGGGCCGCAGAAACACCCCCACTGTGGAGAGCCCCACCCCAGAGGCCCGTCGCAGCTTCCAAAACTGGGTGAGAGTGAGGACCAGGTAGCACAGGCAGGTCCCCACGCCGGCGCCAAGGATATTCACTTCTGGAATGCCGCAGAGCACCCAGTTAGCACCCAGCTTGACAGCCATGGCCAGCAAAAGCAGTTTGACAGGCAGATCTGCCCTGCCCACCGCCTGCAGCATGCTGGAAAGGGGGCCGCTCATAGCGGCGGGAAGGGATGCCAGGCCCAGCAGTGCCAGAGACTGGGCAATGGCCGCTGTGGAGGGGCCCTCCCCATAAAGCAGCCCTGCCACAGGCTCCGCCAAGGCGGTCAGGCTCAGCCCTGCCGGAAAACAAAACAGAGAGGTGACCCGCACCACGGCTTCCATCCTTCCACGCAGCTCCCGTTTGCTGCCCCGGGCCCAGGCACTGGTGACCCCGGGCAAAGCGCTGGTCCCAAACGCTTGGGTAATGCCGGGCACCAACAGGTAGACTGTCATGGCAAGGGAATAGCAGCCGTACAGATAGGTGGGGATGGCCTGGGGTGTTTCCCAGTATGCTGCGGGCACTTTTCCCTGGCAGGCGGCAAGGAACCTCTGGGGAAACTGCTCCAAAGCGGAGGCCACCCGGCTTTGGAGGAAGGTGGCGTCAATGAGCCCCGCCACGCTGGAGGTCGCCGAGCCCAGGGCGACCGGCAAAGTGATCTTCAGCAGAAGCCGCCGGGTTTCCCCTTTGCTCTTCGGGGCGGGAGAGCTTTTGTAGAGCCGAGGCACGGTGCCGTCTCCGTGCAGGCGGAACCGCAGGACTAAATACAGCAGGGACACCAGGGTGCCCGCTGTGACACCAAGCACCGCCCCTGCCGCGCCCAGGGCCAGGATGAAAAACCGGGCTTCCTCCTGGGTGGGAGGCGCAAGCCCTAGAACCGTGCGTTGAGCGGCGTACTCCTCCCGGCACAGGGAAATCACCCACCCGGCAGCAAAAAGCCCCAGGCCCAGCTTTAAGAGGGCCTCTAACACCTGAGAAAGGGCAGTGGGGACCATATTCCCCAGCCCCTCATAATAGCCGCGGTAGACTGAGGCAGCGCTGGAAAATACCACCGCCGGGGCGAGGGCCAGCATGGGCGCCAGGGCATAGGCCGCCCCTGCCACCCCCTGACAGTAAAGGGGGGCAAAGCAGGTCATCACCAGGGCGCCCCCCGTCCCAAAAGCCAGGAACAGGGGCAGGGCCACCCGTTTCACCTGACGGGCATCGTTCCAACGGCCCAGGGAGGCTTCCTGGGAAACCAGGCGCGCCACGGCAATGGGAAATCCTGCGGTAGCCAGGCTGAATACCGGCCCATAAAAATGGTAGGCCATGTTGAACATGCCAATGCCGTACTCCCCCACCACATAGGTCAGGGGCACCTTGAACAGGGCCCCCAGCACCTTCACCACCGCCATGCCTGCCGTGAGCACCAGCGCCCCCCGCAGGAAGCCGTGCCCCCTGGAACCCTTGCCTTGCTTTCCTCCCATTTTCCCTCTCCCCCTTCTGCAGAAAACCTTCTCCCCCATTTCTATGAAAGGAATAGCCGGGATATTTTTCAAAGGAGGGAAAACCCTCTTGAAAATAAGTCAAAATTTTATTTGCATCTTGACTTGTATTTTATTAAAGAGTATATTTAATATAGCAAAAGATACGGGAGAGAAGGTGGGTTTATGGGCATACAAGTGGTACCGGAGTGGATGGCCGGGCTGGAGGAAGAGGATGTGGCGTTTCTAAAAAATTTCCTGCTGTGCTCTGGGTCCCTGAAAGAGATCGCCGGGCTATATGGGGTGACCTATCCCACGGTCCGCCTTCGGCTGGACCGGATCATTCAAAAGGTGCGGCTAGAGGAGGAGTACGCCGGGGACCCCTATGTAGCTCTCATCAAACGCTTAGCCCTGAGTGAAAAGCTGGATTTTGACACAGCTAAGCTATTAATTTCAGAGTACAAAAAGCAGAAAGGAGGAGCATGAAGTGAGCATCGTAGCCAACATTATGCTGTGGATCTTCCCCACGCTGCTGGCACTGGCGCTGGTGGTGGGGATCGTTGTGTTTATCGTAGTGCGCCGCCGGGAAATGCGCCGCCGGGCGGAGTTCCACCGCGCCCAGGCCCAGGCTGCGCGCAAGCGCTCTCAGGAGAAAGAGCTGGAAAAGATGAAGATTGACGACCTCTAAACGCGCAAAAGGGCGGCCCGCTTGGGCCGCCCTTCGCTTTTCAGCAGATTGGATTATTCCTCGCCGGTCAGCTTCGTGCCGCAGTTGCTGCAGTACAGAGCGGTAGAAGGGCTCTGTTTGCCACAGGTGGGGCACACAACCTTGTTCTGCTTATCCACCAATTCCTTGGTGACAGCATTGCGCTGGTTCACCAGCTCGTCCAGCTCGGCCATTTTGCCCACAGCCTCGGCATCCTCTGCCAGCTGCTCCCGGCAGGTCTCGTACACATACTCGCCCAGAGCCTCATAGCGCTTGCTGATCTCCGCGTTCAGCTCTGCCACGTTGATGCGCAGCTTGGAGACATCCACAATCTGCCCGGCCTTCTTGCCCACAGCCTCTGCCGCGGATTTGGCGTTTATGACCACATCATCTAAAATTCCCATGACCGTTTGTCCTCCTTTTCAAAAGTGCAGGGTGTTGGAAGGGGATGTGCTCCTCTTCTCTTGCTTTCATTATACCGGATTTTCCGAAAAAGTCAAAGCATTTTGTCTTTCAAATCCATTAAGGATCCCTTAAGATTTGTCGATTTATCCTAATCCCATCCCGCAAGAAAACCAGTGCTTTTTCCATGAGACTTGCCTCAGGAGGATGGCGGTCTCACTTCTTTACAGGCCCCAGAAACTCCCGCAGCATGGAGTTTTCCGGCACCAGGCTCTCGTCGATGGGCTCGAAGCGCATCAGGCGGGATTCCAGGTCCCGGGCTTTTTTGTAATAGGGGCTGTCCTCTGCAATGGCCCGCAGCAACGGGATGGCCACCCGCCGCATCACGCAGGGCTCATAAATATGGATGGAGTTGACCGTGTAATCGGCGGTGAGGCGGTAGGGGCGGATATAGCGGTCTTCCCCTTTTACAACCTGGGGCCACATGGCCAGGGTGCGCTCCGGGGAGGTGTCCCGGAACTGGATATCCCGCACGATGCGGCGCACCAGGCGCAGGTCCATGGGGGAGATCACCTCGCCGTTGGCGGACTTGATCTGCTGCTTGACGCTGACGTACAGCTTGACACAGGACCCCTCTGGAAGCTCTCGGGTAAACTGGGGGTTCAAACCGTGGATCCCCTCTACAATGACCATATCCTGGGGGCCCAGCTTATAGCGCCGCAGCTCCCCCTCCGGGCGGCCCAGGGTGAAATTATAGGTGGGCACAGAGAACTCCCCCGTGGAGATGATGTCCAGAAGGCAGCCCTTGATCGCCTCTTCATCCAGGGCCTTGACGGATTCATAGTCAAACTGCCCTCCCGGCAATTGGGGCGCCTTGCCCACCCCCCGGTAGAAATCGTCCAAAGAGACGATGGTGGTGTTGGCCCCAAAGGCGGTGAGGTAATCCCGCAGCAAATGGGCGGTGGTGGTTTTGCCGCTGCTGCTGGGCCCTGAAAGCATGATGACCCGCACCTGCCGGTGGTGGCTGGTGATGTTGCGGGCGATGTTCTCCAGGTGGTCGTGGTAGGCGTCCTCCACCTCGGCGATCATTCGCTGAGGACAACTGACCGCTGCGTCGTTGATCTGCTCCAGGTGGTTGATGTACTTAACGTAGCCGCTGGCGAAATTGCTCATAAAGCGCGGTGACACCGTCCTTTCTCTGAAGGATCTCGGGATTGCGGGTGATGTACTCGTGGGGATTTTTAAAGTTGAAAATCCGTTCCAGCCTGTCGCTGTACGGGTCTTTCAGCTTAGAGACAGCTCCCGCACCGCAGGCGATGACTGTGTTGGACTCATCCATGGTATAGATGTTGTAACGGCAAATGGTGCCTGGCTTGGCCCAGCCAGTGTTTTCCAGGTTGCCGGCCATGCGGGTCTGCCGGTAAAGGTAATAGGGCTCGAAGCCATCCTGGGTCAGCCTTTCGATGGAATAATCCATCATGGCGGCAGTCTCCCCACTCTTCGCGTGGAGGGACAGGTCCCCTCCGGGGGCATTGATGCGTGCGGAACGCTTTAGGGCCAGGGAGTGCACCGTCACATTGGAGGCCCCCAGAGCGAGCACCCCTTCCAGGCTCTTCTGGAAGCCCGGCAGGTCGTCCCCGGGCAGTCCCACGATCAGGTCGGCGTTGATGTTGTCAAAGCCCAGCCGCTGGGCCAGTTGGAAGGCTTCCACAATGTCCTGGGCGGTGTGGCGGCGGCCGATATTGCGCAGCACCTGGTCCGACAGGGACTGAGGATTGATACTGATGCGGCTGATGCCCGCCTCCCGCAGGGCCAGGAGCTTCTCCCCGGTGATGGTGTCCGGGCGGCCGGCTTCCACGGTGAACTCCGTGCAGCGGGAGAGGTCAAACACCTGGCGGATCTTCCCGCACAGGTCGGAGAGCTGCCGGGCGGACAAGGTGGTGGGGGTGCCCCCGCCGATGTACACGGAAATCAGGGAGAGGCCCAGGTCCCGAGTCACCTGAGCGGTCTTTTCCAGCTCCACCAAAAGCAGGTCAAAGTAAGGGTCCATCAGCTTTTTCGCGTGCTCCATATCCTGGGAGACAAAGGAGCAGTACGCGCACCGGGTGGGACAGAAAGGGATGGACACATACAGGCTGAAATCGTTTTCCGTCAGGGCTTCCACCGCCGGGCCCTGGGCCCGCAGCACCCGCCGGGCCAGCTCCGCCTTGGGGGCGGTGACGTGGCAGTGGCTTTGGAAGTAGACGGCGCCCGCCTCTTCCCCTTGCTCCTCCACATACTGGCGCAGCAGTTTGACAGGGTGGATGCCCGTGAGCATGCCCCAGGCGGGATGAATCCCAGTCAGCTCCACAAAGGCGTTGTAGAGCAGGTTGGTCATAGAGTACTCCTCCAGGGCAGGGGCGTCCGCCTGCCGGGTGAGGGAGCGCTCCCCGTCGGAAACCGTAACTGTATAGTGGTATGCGCCCTCCACCCCCTCTATGCGGGCAAAGGCCCAAGGCCCTTCCGGGAGCCCCGCCTCCGGAAGGGCGGCGGCCTCCTCCACCTTGACGGGGCTGTAGGGGAAGAACAGGCGGCACAGGTTTTCACATTCGTAGCGGTATGCGTGGCCGCTGAGAAATAACTGCATGGGATTACCTCTTTGAAATCAACTGCGGTCAATGGAGATGACGCCGGGGATCTTGCCCAGCCGCTCGATGATGTTCTGCAGCTGGGGCAGGCCGTTGATGGAGATGGTGGCGGAAATAAAGGCATTGCCGCTCCCCCGCTCCTGCCGGGAGTTGAGGGCGTGAATAAAGATCTTCATATTGGAGAGCTGCTGGGTCACGTCGGCCAGCAAACCCGCCCGGTCCACTGCCAGGATGTGCAGGGTGGACTTAAAATCATCCTTCACATCGCCGGCCCAGTGAGCGTTGACCCACCGCTCTGGCTCGGGACACTGGGTCAGGTCCCGGGGTACGTTGGAGCAGCTGCGCTTGTGGATGGAGACCCCAAAGCCCCGGGTGATGAAGCCGATGATCTCGTCCCCGGGCAGGGGGTTGCAGCAGCGGGAAAACTTGATGAGGCAGTTGTCCATGCCCTCCACCAGCACGCCGCTGGCCACCCGGCGTTTGGGCTCTGGCGTGGTGGGCGGGGGCAGCTCCTGTGGCTGGTCCGGAGCAGCGCTCTTCTGCAGGCGCAGGGCCTCTTCTTTGATACGGGGCAGCACTTTCCACAGCTGGATGCCCCCATAGCCAATGGCAGCGTAGAAATCATCCTCTGTGGAGCAGTTGTGGCGCTTGCCCACGCTTTCGATCATATAGTCCATCAGCTCGGAGGTCAGGGGGATATTGCTGCGGCGGAACTCCCGCTCCAGCTCGGCCCGGCCCTCCACGATGTTCTCATCCCGCTTTTCCTTCTTAAACCAGGCACGGATCTTGTTGCGGGCCTCGCTGGTGCGCACCAGGGTGAGCCAGTCCCGGTTCGGGCCGCGGCCCGCCTCCTTGGTGGTGAGGATCTCAATGATCTCACCGGTTTTGACCTTGTAATCCAGGGGGACAATGCGCTTATCCACCTTGGCGCCGATCATCCGGTTGCCCACCTCGCTGTGGATGGCATAGGCAAAATCGATGACAGTGGAGCCCAAGGGCAGGTTGATCACGTCCCCCTTGGGGGTGAAGACGAAGACCTCCTCGGGGATCAAGTCGCTCTTAATGGAGTGGACCAGGTCTGTGACATCCTCGCTCTCCGCCTGGTTCTCCAGCATCTGGCGAATCCAGGCCAGACGGTCGTCCAGGGCGGCGTTGTCCGCGTCCCTGGCAGACATGCCCAGCTTATATTTCCAATGTGCCGCGATGCCATACTCAGCCGTGTGGTGCATCTCCCAGGTGCGGATCTGCACCTCGAAGGGCACACCGGCCTTTGTGATGACGGTGGTGTGCAGGGACTGGTACATGTTGGGCTTGGGCATGGAGATATAGTCCTTAAACCGGCCCGGCAGGGGCTGGAACATATCGTGGATAATGCCCAGCACATTGTAGCAGTCCTCAATGGTATCCACGATGACCCGCACGGCAAATACATCGTAGATCTCCTCAAAGGCCTTTCCCTGGATAAACATTTTGCGGTAGATGCCGTAAACGCTCTTGACCCGACCCTCGATGTACACATCGGGAATGGAGATCTCCACCCGGCCGCGGATCAGAGCCTTTGTATCCTCGATAAACTGCTTCCGGCTTTTGCTGCGGGAGGACAGGTCTTCCTCGATCTCCCGGTAGGCCTGGGGGTCCAGGTACTTTAAGGAGATGTCCTCCATATACTCCTTCACAGTGCGGATACCCAAACGGTCCGCAATGGGGGCATAGACCTCCAGGCACTCCACCGCCTTGTCCCGCTGCTTCTGGGGGGACATGTACTCCAGGGTGGAGAGGTTGTGCATCCGGTCGGCGAACTTGATGATGATGACCCGGATATCCTCTGCCATGGCCATCAGCATTTTTCGCAGGTTCTCTGCCTGCTGCTCCTCCCGGGAGGAATAGGGGATCTTGGTCAGCTTGGTCACCCCGTCGATAAGCAAGGCCACCTCTTTGCCAAAGGTCTTTTGAATCTCCTCGATGGTGCAATCGGTGTCCTCCACCACATCGTGGAGAAGCCCCGCCATAACGGACTCGGAATCCATGCCCAGCCCCACCAGGATAGCCGCCACCGACAGGGGGTGGATGATATAGGGCTCGCCGGAGCTGCGCTTCTGGTCCTGGTGCTTCTCCTCCGCCAGGCGGTAGGCTTGCTCAATCTTGGCCCGGTCGTACTCTTTGCCGCTTTCCTCTATGATCTTTCGCAGCTCCTCATAGCTGCTGATCTGAACCACAACTGCCATTGCTATTCCCTCCTTTATCCCTCTGTCAGTTTTCTGCCAGCTGTTTGGCCCGCCCGTAAACCGGGGAGGCGAAGATATCCACTTTCCCTTGGGTGGGCAGCAGCTCCGCGGTCTTGCGTTGCTCCCCGCCCAGCAAAGCAATGAGACGCCGCTCCTGCAGCATTTCCAGGCACAGCAGCAGCTTTCCCAGGTTGAAACCCGGAAGCGCCCCCAGCAGGGACTGGAGCCCGAAGGCCGCCCCCTTGAGGGAGGCCAGCTTTCGGTACAGCGCCGCCAGGTCCTGCCGGGTGGGCAGCAGCTCCTCCCCCTCTTCCCGGGAAAGGGCCTCTCCCCGCTGGAGCTTCTCATAGACACGGTAGGTGTGGATGCACTGGTCCATATCCAGGCCGGAGAGCTTTGCCTCCCGCACGCTGACGGTGAGCTGTGCCTCTCCCCGGAACTCCCGGGCCTCCAAGGTAACCGCCAAGTCCAGCGTCTCCCCCGGCACAAAGGGGAACTCCTCCGGCTTGACGCCAAAACACATGCAGGTGAGCATGGCCCCTTTCTTGGCACAGACCAGCCGCAGGTGGTTGCCGCCCCCCACCGGAACAATCTCCCGAAGCTCCATGCTGTACAGGCCAAACAGGGGCTGGGGATTCCCGCTGCCAAAGGGCTCCAGGGGCTCCAAGCTCTGGGGCATCTCCGGGGACAGGGCGCCGGGGTTTAAGCGGCAGTCCAGTCGAAGAACCTGCGCAGGCATCTCCGGGCAGGCTTCGGCCGCGTACTGATTGATGCGCTGGCGGAACAGGGCCACGTTTTCCGGCTTTAAGGTGACCCCGGCCGCCATGGGGTGGCCTCCAAACCGCTCCAGCAGGTCCGAGCAAGCGGAGACTGCCTGGAACAGGGAGAAGCCCTCCACGCTGCGGCCGCTGCCGCGGGCCTCTTCCCCATCCACAGAGATGACGATGCTGGGCTTGCCGAAACGCTCTGTGACCCGGGAGGCCACGATGCCGATGACCCCGTGGTGCCAGCCTTTGCCCTCCACCACGATGACCCGGCTGTATAAAAGCTGGGGGTCCCGCTGGATGGCCTCAATGGCCTGCTGGGCGATCTCCCCCTCCACCTGGCGGCGGCGGTCGTTGTCCTCGCAGATCTCCTGGGAAAGGGGCTGGGCCTCTTCTGGGTCATCACAGGTCAACAGGCGGACAGCCCGGTCCGGGGAGCCCATGCGGCCGGTGGCGTTGATGCGGGGGATGACAGTGAAGGCCAGGCTGGTGGCAGTGGCCTTCTTGCCCCCCATGCCGCTTTCCTCCATGAGGGCGTCCACCCCAGCCCGGCCGCCCCGGGCCAAAAGGGAAAGCCCCGCCTTGACGATCTGCCGGTTTTCCCCCAGCACAGGCACCACATCGGCCACTGTGCCCAGGGCGGCCAGATCGGCGTACTCTTCCAAAATGTCCTGGGGATCTCCGCCCTCCAGGGCCATGACCAGCTTCAAGGCCACGCCGGCCCCACAAAGCTCTTTAAAAGGGCTGCTGTCCCCAGGCTGGTGGGCATCTACCACAGCCGCGGCCTGGGGAAGCCGCTCTTGGGGGCGGTGGTGGTCGGTGACCACCACGTCCATCCCCAGCTCTCGGGCGCGCTCCACCTCTTTTACAGAGGCGATGCCGTTGTCCACGGTGACAATCAGGCCCACTCCCAAGCCGTGAAGTTTCTCCACCGCCTGGAGGTTCATGCCGTAGCCCTCGCCCTCCCGCTGGGGTATGTAGTAGATCACGTCCGCGCCCACAGCCTCCAGATAGGTAAAGAGGATGGCGGTGGCGGTGACGCCGTCGGCGTCGTAATCGCCGTAGACGGCAATCTTCTCGAAATTTTCCATGGCCCGGCGAATGCGGGCCGCGGCCTTATCCATGTCCTTCATCAGGAAGGGGTCGGAGAGCTGGCCGCCGGAAAGCAGTCCACGGATCTGCTCCTCAGAGGAAAAGCCCCGAATCTCCAGCATCATCGAGAGGAAAAACGGGAGGGAATACCGCTCCGCGATTTGGGCGGCCCGTTCCCGGTTCAGGGGGGCCACCTCCCATTTTTTCAAGTTCAAAAGCCATCTCTCCTTACTTGCCCGCTTGACATCATATTGTAGCATTTTCTTGTTAAATATGCAAGATAGGGAAAATTTACCGCCTTCTTCCTCTTGCCCCCGGCGCATAAATGTGCCATACTGGGGAAAACTGGAAACGCTAAGGAGGTCATGCGATGAAGACCCTGTTTTATGGCGGGAGCGTCCTGCCCATGGAGGGCCCGGAACGGGCGCAGGCCCTCTTGATTGAAGACGGCCGCGTTCGGGCGGCGGGGGCATTGGAGGATGTGGAGCCCCTGGCCTCTGGAGCCCGCCGGGTAAACCTGGAGGGAAAAGCCCTGATGCCCGCTTTTGTGGACGGCCACAGCCACGTCACAGCCCTGGCCCAGACCCTGGGGCTGTGCCAGCTCTCCGGGTGCAGAAGCCTTGGGGAGATCGCCCAGCGGATGAGGGATTTCAGGCAGCGGTGGCACATCCCCGCCGGGGAGTGGGTCATCGGCTTTGGCTATGACCAGAACGACCTGGAAGAGGGCCGGCACCCCACCGCCGCGGACCTGGACGCCGCCCTGCCGGACTGCCCCGCCATGGTGACCCACGCCTCCGGCCACATGGGGGCGGTGAACTCCCTGGGGCTGCAGCGGCTGGGGGTGGAAAAGGCCACCCCGGACCCGGAGGGGGGCCGCATTGGCCGGTGGGAGGACGGCTCTCCCAATGGCTACTTGGAGGAAGCGGCCTTTACCAACATGGGCTCCCGCATCCCCCGGGACCCGGAGGCCAGCTTAAAAAATCTGGAACGGGCTCAGAGGGTGTACTTCTCCCAGGGAATCACCACCATCCACGAGGGGCTGGCCCGCCAGCCGGAGTGGGACCTGCTGGAGGCCGCGGCCGCCAGGGGGCTGCTGCGGGGGGACGTAGCGGCTTATGTGGACATCAAAGACAGCGCCGCCCTTTTAGAGGCCCACCGGGACCGGCTGGGGCGCTATAACAACCGGCTGAAGATTGCCGGGTACAAACTGTTTTTGGACGGTTCCCCTCAGGGGCGCACCGCCTGGATGACCCAGCCCTATGAGGGGGAGGAAACGTACCGGGGCTACCCCGTCTATCCGGACAGCCAGGTGACGGCCTTTTTGGAGAAGGCCCTGCGGGAGAGGGTGCAGATTGCCGTGCACTGCAACGGGGACGCGGCGGCGGAGCAGCTGCTCTCCTGCTATGAAAAAGCCCACACGGCCTGCCCCCGGGACATCAGGCCCCTTATGATCCACGCCCAGCTGCTGCGGCCGGACCAAGTGCCCCGGCTGCGCCCTCTGGGAATGGTTGCCTCTTTCTTTGTGGCCCATGTGTACCACTGGGGGGACATGCACCTTCAAAACTTCGGCTGGGAGCGGGCCCAGAACATCAGCCCCGCAAAAACTGCCCAGGAGGCCGGGGTGGTGTTCGACTTTCATCAGGATACGCCGGTGATCTTGCCCAATATGCTGGAAACCCTGTGGTGCGCCGTGTGCCGCCGCACTAAGACGGGGACTCTTTTGGGGGAAGGACAGCGGCTGTCCCCCTGGGAGGCGCTGCGGGCCATAACCGTCAACGCCGCCTGGGCCCTGTTTGAAGAGGGGGAAAAAGGTACACTCTCCCCGGGCAAGCGGGCGGACCTGGTCATTCTGGACCGGGACCCCCTCTCCTGCTCGCCGGAAGAGCTGAAAGACCTGCGGGTGATGGAGACCATCAAGGACGGGGAGACCGTGTTCCGCGCTTCGGAATGAGCCCACCCGAAAGCCAAATAGAAGACGAGCCCCTGGCCGGCGCCGGCGCCAGGGGCTCTCTCTTTATTTATCCAGCAGAAAATTCCAGGGTCACCGCCTGGGCCACATCCATGCCCTCCAGCTCCTGTGGGGTGAAATAGGACTGAGGGGTCAGGGACTTCATAGAGGTGCCGCCATCCTCCAGAAACAGGGCTACGGGCACCTCCTCCCCCAGGGGAGCGGGCTGGCTCTCTGGGATGGCTCCCCGGGCGGCGGAGAGCAGTTCTCCCTCAAAGGGCACCGGATCGCTGGAAAAGGACACACGGCCCTGGGCGTTCAGGTGCAGGTCCATGCTGCGGTCCTGGTGATAGACCAGGGCGAACTCCCCGGCAAGGGGCTGGCTTTCCCCCGATTCCCGCAATAGGGAGACACCCCCATTTTCCACCCAGACGCCATCCTCCAGCACATAGGTGTGGGCAGTTACCTTCGCCGCTTCCTCCGGGGCTTGAAAGGAAAACACCAGGGCCGCGTCCTCCAACCCCAGCAGGGACAGCAGCTCCTGTTGGTCCTGGTTCATCACATAGGGAGCCACAAAGGCCTTTTCCGTCTCCCGCTCTTGGCAGCCCCCCAAGGCGGGGACAAGAAGGAGCAGAAGTCCCGCCGCCAAAAGGGTTTTACGCATTCTCTCCCTCATTTTCCTTTCCTTCCTTTCCGCATTCCTCTTCTCCCAGCAGAAGGCGGACGGCCTCCTGCAGGCTCCAAACAGTGAAATCCGGGGTTTCCTCTGGGGCTTGGGGCGCGGCATGGCGCCAAAAGCCCTGGCGGACCCACAAGGTCTTCATGCCCAGGGCCTTGGCGGGGACAATGTCGTTATCCAGCCGGTCCCCCACCATGAGGGCCCGCTCCGGCGGGCAGCCTGCCCGTTCCAAGGCAATGCGGAACAGGGCCGGGTCCGGCTTGGAGACACCCTCCTCCGCGGAGGAAGCCACCACACTGAGATAGGGCAGCAGGCCGTAGCGCTCCAGCCGGGCCGCCGTGCCCAGGGGCTGGTTGGCGATGACCCCCAGCTTGTACCGGGCGCTCAGCCGCCGCAGGCAGTCCCGGGCCTCCGGATAGGGGGACTCCCCCTCCCCGGTCCAGGGGGGCCGGGGGATGCCCAGCTCCGCGAAGGCCAGCTTGTCCCCATTGCGGCCCTGGCGGTAGTGCTCCTCCATCCGCCGGACGAAGTCCTGATAGGCCACGCCCGAGCCCTCCAGGGCTTTTTCGATGCGCAGGCGGAAGCCCTCCCGCTCGTCCACCAGGGTGGAGCCGATGTCAAAAAACACCCAGTCGGTCTCCCGCAAGGAAGGCTTCTCCACCTGTACCAGCAGGCAGGGGTACTCATGGCTGAAGTGGTAGCCCAGCCGCTCCGCCAGGGCCACGCTGATGGGGGTGGCGGCGTCCCAGCTGGGGTACAGGCCCCGGTCCAGGCAGTGGAGGATCAGGGCGGAGGCGCAGCACAGGGCCAGGCCCCGGCGGCGGTGCTCCCGCTTAGTGTCGACTTCGATTTCGATGCCGCCCTGGTACCAGCTGTAGGAGGAGGCCCCCGCCGCCAGCTCCTCCCCATAGAGGGCCACATAGCCCGCGCCGTGGGCGGCGTACTCCTCCCAGCTGCCGAACTGGGCGCAGAAGTCCCGGGCCCAGGGCGTTTGAAGAACGCGCCCATACAGCTCCCGGTCGATGAGGCGCAGGGAATACCCCTTGGGCAGGCTGTCCCGGAAAGCCCGGAGCCGGGCCCGGTCAAAAGCCTGCGGCTCTTTGCGGATGGCATAACGGGTGATGGGTTCTCCCCTTTTTCCGTGGACCTGCTCCAGCAGGGCCAGCCACTCCCGGTTTTGCGGCACCAGCAGGGCGCCGGAGCCCGCAAACTCCGGCGGGATGAAAGCGGCCAGCTCCCCGGCCCCTGGGGCATGGGCATCCCCGCCCAGGAAGCCAAAGTCCCCAATCCAAAGCAGGGCTGCCCGGGGGCACCCGCCTTCATCGGCCCAAGCCCGCCCCATGCAGCCCTGGAGCACCGACCAGATTAATGTTTCCTCCCAGCCCTGGAACAAGGGCGCCAAGCGGCCCCGCTGGGACGGGGTGATCTCTACCATGTGTTCTTCCTCCCTATGGATGGCGCTTTAGGACCATTGTAGCAGAGAGGCTGCCCGTTTGCAAGAAAAAGCCGCACCCAAAGGCGCGGCTTGGAACGAGCTTATTCCTCCTGGGAGGGGGCCAGCTCCTCCTTGGGAGAAGGGGGTTCCGCCTCCTCTGCGGCGGGGGCGGAAGCAGCCTCCCGCGGAGGCTCTGCTGCGGCGAGGGGAGCGGGGGCCGGGGTTGGAGGCATCACTGGCGCGGTGCGCACCAATGGGAACTGTACTGTAACGATGAACAGGTCCCCGTCGGTATGCAGGTGGAACTTGCCGCCGCAGGCCTCGGTAAAGCTCTTGGCAATGGAGAGCCCCAAGCCGCTGCCCTCTGTGGTGCGGTTCTGATCTCCCCGAACAAACCGGGCAGTGAGATGCTCGGCATCCATGGTGATCTCACTGCGGGAGATATTGCGGATGCTGACCGTGGCAACCCCGTTTTGGGCGGCGACGGACACGTAGGCCCGAGACCCCTCCAGGGCATATTGGTCACAGTTGCGGATGAGGTTTTGGAACACCCGGTACAGCCGCTGGCCGTCTGCGTGAACCAGCATGGGCGCATCCGGAATATCCACCCGCCAGGTCAGGGTGGAATGGCGCAAGGTCTCCTCCATTTCCCCAAAGGTCTGCTGCAGCAGCTTGCCAATGTCCAAATCCTCCAGGTTCAGGCTGATGTTGCCCGTGGCGGCCTTGGAGACCTCGAACACGTCCTGGACAATGTGGTTCAGCCGGTCCGCCTTGCGGGAAATGGTGTTGATGTAGTCCACCACATGGGGCGGCAGGTCCGGTTCCTTCTTCAGCAGCTCCACATAGCTGATAATGGAGGTCAGGGGCGTCTTGATATCGTGGGACACGTTGGTAATCAGCTCCACCTTGGTGCGGTCGGCCTTTACGCCCTCCTCCACGGCTTTCTGAATGCCGGTGCGGATCATGTTCAGCTGCATGGCGCAGTCGTACAGATTGGAATTGGGGGCAATGTGGTTGACGGCGTTCAGGTTGCCGCTGTACATCTCCCGGATCTGACCCATAAGCACGTTCCAGTCCCGCAGGTCCCTCTTCAGGGCCAGGGTGTACCAGAATATGCTGCCGATGACCCCCGCCAGAGCAAAGCTTACCACCGCCAAGAGGAAGAGGTCCCGGATGGGGGCGGCGCGGGCATCCATCTCCGCCCGCCACAGGGCAATGAACAAGACCGCCGAGATCCCCAGCACCCCTACAATGACCGCCAGGGTGGAAAACAGCCGGCGGATGCTGCGCTGCTCAAAGCTGGTCAAGTCCCGGTAGTCGTTGAGGGCCCGCAGCAGGGAGCGGACGATGTTGTGCCGGAAGAACCGGCGGTTCTTCCCAATATCCAGGCAGAGAAAATAGAGAAACACCACCGCCGCAATTACAGTGAACCAGCCGTAGGTAAAGTTGGTGTACATGTCGATGGTCATGGTAAAGAGCAGCACCAAGAGGATGAACAGCAGCTTGAACTCCACCCAGATCTTGGCCAACCAGGCGGCCAGCATGTCCTCAAAGGCGCGGCGGTCCCGGCGGAAAGCGAACACCAGCACCAGGATGCTGGCGGCCAACAGCACCAGGGAGCAGGCCATCACCGGCAGCCACTGGGGGTACTCCCCATAGGTCAGGTTGACGATGGCCTCCCCCAAGCCGGCCGCCACTGTGGGGTCTAAGGCGACAAAGAGCAGAGAGAGCAGCCCCGCAGTGAGAGTGCACAGCAAAATCATAAAGCTGAGCCAGGACACCGCCCCCTTAAACATGTCCCTGCCGCGGGACTCGGCGCCCTTGGGCTCAGTGCTTTTCAAATTTGTATCCAATGCCCCACACCACCTTCAAGTATTCCGGTTCGCCGGGATTGATCTCGATTTTCTCCCGGATGCGGCGGATGTGGACCATCACCGTGTTCTCCGTGGAGTAGGCGGACTCGTTCCAGATCTTGCTGTAAATCTCCTCCGCCGGGAAGATACGGCCCGGGTTGCGCATCAGCAGCTCGACGATTTTCGTCTCTGTGGCGGTGAGCTTGACGGGCTCCCCGTCGGCGTAGAGCACATGTTCGTCCAGGTTGAAGGTGAGCCGCCCGTTGACGATGGTGTTCTCCCCGCTTGAGTGGATATCCCCCAGGCTGGTATACCGCCGCAGCTGGGACTTGACCCGGGCCACCAGCTCCATGGGGTTGAAGGGCTTGGTGATGTAGTCGTCCGCGCCCATGGAAAGGCCGATGACCTTGTCGCTGTTCTCGCTTTTGGCGGAGAGCACGATGATGGGCAGGTTCTTCTTCTCCCGGATCTTCATAATGGCGGAAAGGCCGTCGAGGCGGGGCATCATCACGTCGATGATGATGAGGTGGATGTCCTTGGTCATGGCCAGGTCCAGGGCCTCCATGCCGTCGTAGGCCTTGAAAACGGTGTACCCCTCGCTCTCCAGATTCAGGGCGATGGCCCGCACGATTTCCCTGTCATCATCCACTACCAGGATATTTTTCTTTTCTGCGCTGTCCATAAGCTAGGTCCCTCCTGCCCCCGCGCTGCGGCGGGGCTCATTCTAAAATAAAGTATAAGGCTGGTTCCTTACATTCCGGAAAACGAATTTCTTACGAAAATCATACAGCATTTTGTCCCAGCGCGCAAGTGCCCCTGTCATCTTCCCCGCCGGGACGCATATAGATTCCCGAGAGGAGGAAGGGATATGAAGCGCTTTTGGCAAACGGCAAAAAAGAAGGGCCTGGTGCTGGCCGCTTTAGCGGCGGTGCTGGTCCTGTGCGGGACCGTGACTCTGCGCACCCAGTGGGGCGGCGCGGTGATGGCCTCAGCGGAGGTCACCAACTGGGGGCTGCGCTTTGGGGAGGAGGGCCAGCCCCCCGCCGGCAATGCGGATGAGGCCTATTTGGCCCAGTACAACGCCCTGTTCCGGGCGGACACGGAGGAAAAGGTGCTGTACCTCACCTTTGACGCGGGCTTTGAGAACGGCTGCACCGCCCCCATCCTGGACGCGTTGAAAAAGCACAACGTGCCCGCCACCTTCTTCCTGGTGGGCAATTACCTGGAGACACAGCCGGATTTGGTGCGCCGCATGGTGGAAGAAGGCCACACCGTGGGCAACCACACCTACTCCCACCCGGACATGTCCGCCATTGCCGATGAGGGAAGCTTCCGCCAGGAATTGGAAAAGAACGAAGCGCTGTACCGGGAGCTGACCGGCCAGGAGATGCCCAAATTATACCGGCCGCCCCAGGGGAAGTTCTGCCAGTCCAACCTGGAGATGGCCCAAACACTGGGCTACCGCACTGTGTTCTGGAGCCTGGCCTATGTGGACTGGTACCAGGACGACCAGCCCACCCGGGCGGAGGCTTTCGACAAGCTCGTCCCCCGGGTGCATCCCGGGGCGGTGGTGCTGCTGCACAGCACGTCCCAGACCAACGCGGAAATCTTGGATGAGCTGCTGACCACTTGGGAGGGCATGGGCTACACCTTTGGAAGGCTGGAAGAAATCGTTTTATAATTCTAAATCAGAAATAAAAACAACCGCTTGCCCTGTACAATGAGGGAAACGCGCCGGTGAGCGCGCACTTTTTCGCAAGGAGGCGGCTGTATGGAACGGTGGGATGTGGTGGTCGTGGGGGCGGGGGCCTCCGGGCTGATGGCCGCCCAAGCGGCGGCACGGACCCTGAAAGCCCAGGGGCAGCCGGGGGCGGTGCTCCTGGTGGAGGGCAATCCCAAACCGGGAAAAAAGCTGCTGGCCACGGGAAACGGCCGGTGCAACCTGACCAACCTGGAGGCCTCCCTCCCCCACTACCACGGGGACGGGGCCCTGGCCGCCCCCCTGCTGGAGGAGTACACCCCCCAGCGCATTCTGGAGGAATTTGAAAGCATGGGGTTGCTGTGCCGGGCCGACAGCGAGGGCCGGGTCTACCCCCGGAGCCTGCAGGCGGCGGCGGTGCTCCAAGCCCTGCGGGGCGCCTGCGAGGAGGCAGGGGCCATTTTGCGGTGCGGCTGGGGCGTCACGGGCATCTGCCGGGAGGAGGGCGGCTTCCGCCTGGAAAACTCCCAAGGAGAGGCCCTGTGGGCCGCCCGCTGCGTGTTGGCCTGCGGAGGGAAGGCCTCTCCCAAGCATTCCTTCTCCGAGGGGGGCTACCGGCTGGCCCAGGGCTTGGGCCACCGGGTCACCTCCCTGCGGCCCAGCCTCACCGGCCTGCAAAGCCCCAAGAAGTGCCTGCGCTCCCTAAAGGGGATGCGGGTGCGGGCGGCTGTCTCCCTGCTGCGCCGGGGGGAGGTCCTGCGGAAGGAGAAGGGCGAGGTGCTCTTTGGAGAGCGGGGGCTCTCGGGCATCTGCGTGTTCGATTTATCCGCCTATCTGCCGGAGGGCTGCCGGGATGGGGAGGCCGCCCTGGACCTGCTGGAGGAGCTCTCCTACCGGGAGGTCCTGGCCTTTTTGGAGCGGCAGGCAAAATCCCATCCCCGCCGCCCGGCCTGGGAGCTCTTTTCCGGGGCGGTGAACCTGCGGGTGGGCGAAGAACTGATGAAGGAGCTGGGCCTCCCCCGGGAGGCCCTGTGCGGGGAGCTGACCCGCCAACAGCTGCGGAAGGCGGCCGCCTTGGCCAAGGATTGGCGGTTCCCCGTCTCCGGCGTGGGGGACTGGGACAGCGCCCAGGTCACCGCCGGCGGGGTGCCGCTGAACGAGGTGGACAGCCTGACGATGGAATCCAGGCGCTGCCCCGGGCTGTACCTGACGGGGGAGCTGCTGAATATCGACGGGGACTGCGGCGGATTCAACCTGCACTGGGCCTGGGCTACGGGCCTGGCCGCCGGGCAGGCCGCTGGGAAACGGAGGAAGGGATACCATGGGAAATAACAGCGGGGCGGGGCCCTTTTTGAAGCTCTCGGGCGTAAAGCTGCCCCTGGATTTTCAAGAGGCGGATGTAAAGCGGGCCGCCGCCAAAAAGCTGCGCCTGCCGGAGCGGGCTGTGACCCAGGTGCGGCTGGCAAAGAAATCGGTGGACGCCCGGAAAAAGGAGGACGTCCACTTTGTGTGCCAAGTGGAGGCCGCCATCGGCGGGGATGTGGAACGGCTGCTCTCCCGGCGGCGGGACCCTTCCATCCAAAAGGCTGTGCCCTACCGCTATGAACTGCCCCGATGCGGCAAACTTCCCCAGCGGCCGGTGGTGGTGGGCTTTGGCCCGGCGGGGATGTTCGCCGCCCTGCTGCTAGCCCAGTGCGGCCAGGCCCCCATCGTGCTGGAGAGGGGCAAGCCGGTGGAGGAGCGGGAGCGATCCGTTCAGCGGTTTTGGAAGGAACGGGTGCTTGACCCCCAGTCCAATGTGCAGTTCGGCGAGGGCGGGGCGGGCACTTTCTCCGACGGAAAGCTGACCACCGGCACCGGGGACAGCCGCATCCGCAAAGTGCTGGAGGAGCTGGTAAGGGCCGGCGCCCCGGAGGAGATCCTCTATGAGGCCAAGCCCCATATCGGCACGGACAAGCTGCCGGGGGTGGTGCGGGCCATTCGGGAGCAGGTCATCGCCCTGGGGGGCCAGGTGCAGTTCTCCACCCAGGCGGCGGGGTTTGTCTTGAAGGATGGCAGGCTCACCGGGCTGCGGCTGCGCACGCCCCAGGGGGAGGAAATCTTGGAGTGCTCCCAGGTGATCTTGGCCATAGGCCACAGTGCCCGGGACACCTTTGAGGAGCTGCACCGGCTGGGACTGCCCATGGAGGCCAAGGCCTTCTCCGTGGGGGCCCGCATCGAGCACCCGGCGGCCCTCATCGACCGGGCCCAGTATGGCAGCTTCGCCGGGCACCCGGCCCTGGGGGCGGCGGACTACAAGCTCTCCTGCCACCTGGAAAACGGCCGGGGGGTTTATACCTTCTGCATGTGCCCCGGCGGGTACGTCACCGGGGCGGCCTCTGAGGAGGGCGGCGTGGTCACCAACGGCATGAGCCCCTGGGCCCGGGATGGGCAAAACAGCAACGCCGCCCTGCTGGTGGGGGTCACCCCGGCGGACTACGGCGCAAAGGGCCCTCTGGCGGGGGTGGCCTTCCAGCGGAAGATCGAGCGGGCGGCCTTCCAGCTGGGGGGCGGGAACTACTCCGCTCCGGCCCAGCGGGTGGCGGACCTGTTGGAGGGCCGGGCCTCCACAGGATTCGGGGGCGTCTCCCCCACCTACGAGCCGGGAGTGGTCCCGACGGACTTGGGGGGCTGCCTGCCCGGGTTCGTCATGGACTCCATGAAGGCAGCCCTGCCTATCCTGGGGCGCCGGCTCCGGGGCTTTGACGAGGGCGACGCCCTGCTCACCGGCCCGGAGACCCGCAGCTCTTCCCCGGTGCGGGTGCTGCGGGACGAGAGCTGCCAGTCCCCCCTGGCCCGGGGGCTCTACCCCTGCGGGGAGGGCGCGGGTTACGCGGGGGGCATTGTTTCCGCCGCGGTGGACGGCCTGCGTTGCGCTGAAGCCCTGCTGCGGGAAGCCCCATGACAACACACACGCAAAAAGCTCCTCTGGCTGACGCCAGAGGAGCTTTCTTTTTCGTTCGTGCAAAGGGTCAGTGGGTGGCCTTTTCCAGGGCCTGGCCGATGTCCGCCAGGATGTCCTCCGGGTTCTCAATGCCCACAGAGAGACGGATCAGGTCGGGGGCCACGCCGGCCTCCTTCAGCTGCTCATCGCTCATTTGCCGGTGAGTGGTGCTGGCCGGATGGAGGCAGCAGGTGCGCAGGTCTGCCACATGGGTGACCACAGAGGCCATCTCCAGGCTGTCCATAAACTTGGTGGCGGCTTCCCGGCCGCCCTTCACGCCGAAGGACACCACGCCGCAGGTGCCGTGAGGCATGTACTTCTTGGCCAGGGCGTGGTTGGGGTTCCCCTCCAAATCGGGGTAATCCACCCAAGCCACCCGGGGGTCGGCCTGCAGGAACTGGGCCACCTTCAGGGCGTTGGAGCAGTGGCGCTCCATGCGCAGGGCCAGGGTCTCCAGACCCAGGTTCAAGAGGAAGGCGTTCATGGGAGCGGCCTGGGCGCCGATATCCCGCATCAGGTGGGTGCGGCACTTGGCGATGTAAGCCGCCGGGCCGAAATGCTGGGTGTACACAATGCCGTGGTAGGACTCATCCGGCTGGGTGAGCATGGGGAACTTGCCGTTGTCCCAGTTAAACTTGCCGGAATCCACAATGACGCCGCCCACCTGGACAGCGTGTCCGTCCATGTACTTGGTGGTGGAGTGGGTGACAATATCCGCTCCAAATTCCATGGGGCGGCAATTGATGGGCGTGGGGAAAGTGTTGTCCACAATCAGGGGCACACCCTGCTCATGGGCGGCCTGGGCGAACACCTCCAGGTCGGCCACCGCCAGAGAGGGGTTTGCCAGGGTCTCGGCAAAGACGGCCCGGGTGTTGGGGCGCATGGCGGCCCGCAGCTCTTCCGCGGTGGCGGCGGGAGAGACAAAGGTGGTCTCAATGCCCATCTCCTTCATGGTCTTGTAGACCAGGTTAAAGGTGCCGCCGTAAATGGCGCTGGAACTGACCACATGGGACCCGGCGGGGCAGATGTTCAGCACGGCCATCAGATTGGCAGCCTGGCCGGAGGAGGTGAGCAGGGCGCCCACGCCCCCTTCCAGGGCGGCAATTTTTTTCTCCACAACATCGTTGGTGGGGTTGGCCAGGCGGGTGTAGAAGAAGCCGTCCTCCTGCAGGTCGAAGAGGGCGCCCATCTCCTTGGAGCTCTCGTAGACGTATGTGGTGCTCTGCACAATGGGGGCCACACGGGGCTCCCCATTTTTCGGCTGATAGCCCGCATGGATGCAAAGGGTATCCAGCTGATAGTCTTTCATAAGCGCATTTTCCTTTCCACAAGTTTTAAATTTGTACGAAACCGGCTTCTCTGCTGGAAAGGCAGACTTCCGGATGCACGCCTTTTTCAGAACAGGCTCTTCAGCCAATTGGCCGCCGCGTCCGCGCCAAACACCACCAGCATGACCACCAGCAGAAACGCCAGCACGGAGACGGTCTGTACCAGGATTCTCTTCTTCCGGGGCATATCCTGAAAGGTCTCCCCTTCTCCCCCGGCCTGGGCCCGCTCCTCCTCCACCTGGCGGCTTACCTGGGTGGAAAGCTCTTTTGCGGCGGAATAGTCCTTCCAAGCCACCAAAACAGTTTTGTCCGTGGGCATCACGTCCCCCTCGTAGAGATAGGAGATCCGCCCGCCCTGGAAGGGCTCCATCCGGTAAGAAAGGCCCTGCTCCTGAAAGCGCTTTTCCAGCAGCCCGGCGGTATATTGATCCGCGCGGTGAAGGAGGACCAAGTCCTCCTCCGCTACAGGGCGGAGCTTGCTGCTTTTGCAGTTGGGGCATTTGGAAGTGGCGTCCGGGCACACGCCGCGGCATTTGGCACAATAGAGCATAAATCCTGTCCTTTTCCTTCAAAAATACTCCACAGCCGGAAAGGCCCGGCTATGATACCCCTTATCATACCCCAAAACGGGAAGCTTGTAAAGAAAGAAGTTTTCCAGGCAGGCTCTACGCCCGCCAAGAGGGGGCACCAGCCGGGCGCGGGGGCTGCAAAATCACCGCGTCCCGTGGAAAGCGCCCCTTTTCCCTTCCTGGCTTATCCCCCGGTTTGAGGGGGCAGGAACACGGGCTGGAGCTGTCTGCCTTCCAGGGCCAGGGCGATGGTCTGGGGCAAGAGGGAGAAATCCGCCACCAGGGAGACAGGCTTTTTCACTGGGTCATCCTGACGAAGGGGCACCAGGTACACGTTTTTTGTATTCAGTAGACGCAGCAAATTGGGGCCGGAGGCCGCCATGGCGTCGTTGGTGGCGCAGCACAGCACCACTGGGATGCCGATGCGCAGGGAGGATTTCACAGCCATGGTCACCGGGGTGTCCGTGATGCCTGCGGCAATTTTCGAGAGGGTGTTGCCCGTGCAGGGACACACCACCATGGCGTCCACAAGGCCCTTGGGCCCGATGGGCTCTGCCTGAACAAGGGTGTGGAGCACCTCCCGCCCCGCTGCCTGTTCCAAGCGGGCCACCCAGTCTGCCGCTTTCCCAAAACGGGTGTCCGTCTCATAGGCGGTTTGGGACATGAGGGGCAGGATATTGTATGTCTGCGCCAGAGACTCCAGCTGCGCCAAACTTTTTTCAAAGGTGCAGAAGGAGCCGCACATGGCGAAACCAATGGTCTTCATCCGAGATCACGCCTTTCTTGCAGCATGTGGTACACAGCCTCTTTGATCAGTTCTCCCGAGGCCTTGGGGGAAAAGCGCCCCGGCAGAGAGGGGGAGTTCAGCAGGAAGAGGCCGCGCTTCTCCGCCGCGGCCCGGTCGATGCCGCCGGGGGCGCTGGCCAGTTCCAACAGCAGGGTGTCCGGCCCTTGGCGGGAGAGGAGCTCCTCCCCAATGACCGGGGCAGGCACCGTGTTGAAGATCACATCGTAGGGGGCTGCGAGGCCGCCATAGGTACGGGGGGTGCAGCCCAGGGCCCGGATAGCCGCCAGGTCCCAAGGTTTGCGTGCAGCGCAGTCCACCTGGGCGCCCATGCCCCGCAGCGCCAGGCACAAGGCCTTGCCGATGCGGCCAAATCCCGCCACCAAACACCGGGAGCCCCCCAGCGCGCCGGGGCTGTGCTCCACAGCCAGGGCCACGGCTCCTTCTGCCGTGAGAAAAGCGTTGCCCAGGGTCAGCTCTTCCCGGGCATAATAATCCATCACAGGGAGGGTTCCCCACAGGGGGGAACACTTCCGCAGCCCGCCTGCCATGCCTGCCAATACGGTGCAGCCCTTCAGATTCTGGGCCAGGCCGCTGTCCAGCAGGATGGGGGCCCGGGCCAGCGGCGCGTTGAGGGTGAGGCCGTCCCGGGTAGCGGGCAGGGGCAGCAAAACCACTTGGCAGAGCTGCCCCAGCTCCTTTGGGGAGAGCTGGGGAAACCCCTCGGCGCCCTCCCCCCTTTCCAAACCGCACAGAGAGACAGGATGGCCGTCCTCCCGCAGGGACCGGGCCAGGTACAGCTGCCGCCGGTCGCCCCCCAAAATGCCAAAGCATGTCATAACGCTCTCCCCTTTCCCCTAGGCTTCCGGTCATTTTTATAGTATGGCGGCGGGGAGAATTTGGTTCCCCCCGGAAGATCCTGCCTTTCTTTTGGGAAATGTGTGATTAGGGCTTTATTTTAAGAGCGTTTTGCCATATAATAAAAGTAATTATAGGAAAACACTATCCCGTGTAAGGAGAGCTTTTATAATGGATACAAATATTCTGGACCATGTGAGGAAACTGCACTTTGTAGGCATTGGCGGTTCTGGCATGTGCCCTATGGCGGAAATTCTGCACCACAAGGGCTATGAGCTGACCGGCTCTGACATCAACGAATCCGATACCCTGGAGCGAATTAGAAGCTATGGAATCCCGGTGGCCATGGGCCATCGGGCGGAAAATATTGGCGATGCGGAGTGCGTGGTTTACACGGCGGCTTGCAAGCAGGACAACCCCGAGCTGGTGGCTGCCCGGGAAAAGGGCATTCCCACTCTGGAGCGCTCTGTGATGCTTGGGCTGCTGGCCCGGAAATTCAAGCGCCCCGTGGCGGTCTCTGGCACCCATGGCAAAACCACCACAACCGCCATGCTCACGGAAATCCTCATCCAGGGCGGCATGGACCCCAGCGCCATTATTGGGGGAAAGCTGCCCATGCTGGGGGCCAACTCCCGCATTGGGCACAGCGAAACCATGGTGGTGGAGGCCTGTGAGTATGTGGACACCTTCCTGCAGCTCCATCCGGCGGTATCGGTAATCCTGAACATTGACGCGGACCATCTGGATTATTTCAAAACCGTGGACAACATTGTGAAATCCTTCCATCAGTTTGCCAGCCAGACTTCTCAGCTCATCGTGGTCAATGGGGACAACGAGAGGGCTTTAGAAAGCGTGAAGGGCATTGAAAACGCCAAAATTGTCACCTTCGGCATGAGGGAGACCAACGATTATTACCCCACCGAGATGAACGAGGAGGACACCGCCTGCGAGGACTTCACCCTGACCTATCACGGGGAGAAGCTGGGCCGGGTGAATTTGATTGTGCCTGGAGAGCACAACATGCTCAACGCCATTGCCGCCGCTGCCGCCGCCCACTGCCTGGGCGTGACGCCGGATGCCATTTGCTCTACCTTGGGAAAGTTTACCGGAGTGCACCGCCGCTTTGAAGTCCTTGGGAAATTTGAGGGCGTCACCGTGGCGGATGACTTTGCCCACCATCCCACCGAGCTCACCGCCGTGCTCACTTCCGCTATGCGGATGGGGTACCACGCTGTATGGGCTGTGTTCCAGCCCCACACCTACTCCCGCACCTACAACCTGCTGGAGGATTTTGCCCAGGCGCTGTCCATCCCCAACCACCTGGTGATGACGGAGATCCTGGCTGTGCGGGAGGAGAACAAGTGGGGCATCCACACCAGCGACCTGGCGGCGAAAGTTCCCGGCAGCGTGTGGTTTGACAGCTTTGAGAAAATCGCGGACTATGTGATGGAGCAGGCCCAGCCCGGGGATTTGATCCTCACTTTGGGCGGCGGCGACATCTATAAGTGCGCTAACCTGATTGTAGAAAAGTACAAGGCGCGGCAGCCGTAAGGAGGGGCCATGCTCACCGAGGACTATATTGTGCGGATGATCCGGGACATGGGCCAGATGCTGGCCCGGGTGCTGGGCAGCGACGCTTGGGAGCCGGAGGAGACCGCGGAACAGTGGGTGGAGCGCACCAGCGGCAGCACGCCTTTGTGGGACGAGCTCTGCCGCCTGTGCGGCCTGGGGGAGATCAACCGGGCGGAAAACCTGCTCTTTGAGGAGCTGGATTTCTCGGACGAGTCCACCTTCCCCATTGCCCTGGGCTTTTATGAGCATTTAAACCGCTTTTCCGACAAAGAGCTGGAAGCCTGGGACTACTCCCGGGAAGAAATTTTCGATGGCCTGCGGGACTGCGCGGAGCAATACGGCGTGGACCCCCAGCTGCTGGAGGCCTTCCGTTCCTGAATTTGTAGCAAAGGGACTGGACTTATTTTATGATCAAAGCTATCTTTTTCGACATCGACGGCACCCTGCTGGACCACTCCCCGAAAGGGGGCGGCAGGATACCCCCCTCTACCCTGCGGTGCCTGGAGGCCCTGCGGAAAAAGGGCATTAAGCTGTTTGTGGCCACAGGGCGCATCCCCGCCATGGTCACCTTTTTGGAGGATCTCTTCCCCTTTGATGGCTTCGTCACCTTGAACGGCCAGCTGGCCCTGGACCGGGAGGGCCGGGTGCTCCACCGGATGGCCCACCATCCCCAGGACATCCGCAAACTGGCGGAGCTGGTGGAGGCGGACCCCTTCCCCTGCCTGGTGATCGAGGAAAAAGACAGCTTCTTTATGGTGGAGACCCCCATCATCCGGGAGCACTTTCAAAAGGAGGGGCTCTCCGCCCCGGGCAGCTACCACATCGCCCGGCTGGAGGAACACCCCATCCTGCAATTTCTGGCCTACATACCCAAAGAGGAGGCCCAGCGGCGGCTGGCCTCTCTGGAGCACATCGAGATCACCTCTGCCGGCGGGACCATCCTGGACATCATCCCCAAGGAGGGCGGCAAAGAGGTGGGCATCCAGGCGGTGGCGGACCGGTACGGCTGGCAGCGGGAAGAGCTGCTGGTCTTCGGGGATGGGGACAACGACGTTCGGATGCTGTCCTGGGCGGCCCACAGTGTGGCTCTGGGCAACGGCACCCCCGCCGCCAAGGCAGCCGCAGGCTATGTGACCACCCCCGTGGGAGAGGACGGCGTGCAGAACGCCCTCCTCCATCTGGGGGTGCTGACAGAGGAGGAGCTCCGCGCGGAACAGGCATGACAAAAGCGGGCTGGAACACACCAGCCCGCTTTTTATGTACCATTTTTAAGTTTTATGAGTAGGCCACCAGGGGATTCAGCTTGCCGTGGCCGCGGTCCATCTTGTCAATATACTTGATGGCCCGGCCCGCGCCCAGCACCACGCAGTTCTCAGGCTCGTCAAAGGTGACCACCGGGATCTTGGTCTTTTTGGCAAGCAGAGTGGAAAAGCCGTACAGGTTGGCGGAGCCGCCGGTAAGGTAGATGCCGTCGGTGAAGATATCCGCCAAAAGCTCCGGAGGGGTGGCCTCCAGGGTCTCCTGGACTGTGCGAATGATGGAGATGGCGGGCTCGATCAGGGCCTCGATCATCTCGTCAGAGTTCATCACGGTGGTCTCCGGCAGGCCCGTCATGGCGTTGCGGCCTTTCAGAGTGAATTCCATCAGCTTTTTGCGGGGATAGGCGCAGCCAATGGCGATCTTGGCCTCTTCCGCGGTGCGGTCCCCGATGAGCAGGTTGAACTTCTTGCGCACATATTTGATGATGGCGTCGTTGAAATCCGCCCCGGCGATGTTGCAGGAGTTGGACACTGCGATGCCGTTCAGGGAGATCACCGCCATATCTGTGGCGCCCTCGCCGATATCCACAATCATGGTGCCGTGGGGCACGGCAATATCCACCCCCGCGCCGATGGCCGCGGCCACAGGCTCCTCGATGAGGCAGACCTTCCGCACGCCGGCAGCGGTGATGGCCTCTACCACGGCCCGCTTTTCCACCTCGGTGACATTGCAGGGCACGCTGACCACCACCCGGGGCATGAACACCCGGCTGGGGCTGATCTGCCTTAAGTAATAGCTGATGAGCTGCTCTGCCATGGAGAAGTCCGAGATGACGCCGTTTTTCAGGGGCCGGGACACGGTGATGCGCTCGGAGGTGCGGCCCAGCATATTATAGGCGTCGCCCCCCACGGCGATAACCTCTTCCGTCAGGTTGTCCACAGCAATAATGGAGGGCTCGCTGATCACGATGCCCTTTCCATCCAGATACACTTTGAACCGGGAAGTTCCCAGGTCGATAGCGATATCGGTTCCTATCATCCTTACAATCATCCTTACTCAGCACAAATTCCCAAAGTCGTTATTCTGTGTTATTATACTACATCCTTGCCCTTTTTTCAACAGGGGATATCTTTTCCTTGCGCTTCTTCCCCACTTGTGCTATACTTTCTCCTTAAATAGAGAAGGAGGGGTTCCAAATGGCGCGGTATCAAGAGCGTTTTCAGGGAAAGAAGCAGGTGTTCCTCATCCGCAATGGAGAGGCCGCCGACGCCCCGGCAATGATGGGGTATATGTCCCAGGTGAACCGGGAAACCACCTTTTTAAGCATGGAGGCCGGCGAGTTTGAGAAGGTCTTTTCCCTGGAGAAAGAAACGCAGCTGCTGGCCGAATGGGCCCCTTCCCAGTACCATTTAAGCCTTCTGGCCCAGACTGAGGCGGGGGAAATCGCCGCAAGCTGCAACTGTTCCTACTCCACCGAGAAGCGGCGGTACCGCCACCGGGCCAGCCTGGGCCTCTCCGTGCGCCAGGATTACTGTCGGCAGGGCCTGGGGAGGCGGCTGCTGGAGATTCAGGAGGGGTGGTGCCGCAGCCAGGGCATCACCAAGCTGTGCCTGGAGGTGGACACCAGCAACACCCCAGCCCTGGGGCTATACTTGCGAATGGGATTTGAGGTGGAGGGAACCCTCCGCCGGGAGGTCCACATGGCGGACGGCTCTTATCGAGACCTGTATATCATGGCCAAGTTTCTGGATGAATAAGGCAAAAAGGCTGCGGCCCTGGAAAACGGGAACCGCAGCCTTTTTCTCATTGGGAAATGTATCTATGTTTCCTTCCATGCCTCTAGGACGCCGGGCAGCCCCTCCAAGGAGGATACGATGGCATCTGGGAACACATCCCCCACGGGAAGCGATTTTCGATTGACCCAAACAGTTCGAATCCCCACTTTCTTTGGGCCGATCACATCATCTTTTAACGAGTCCCCCACAAATACGGTTTCCTTTGGAGAAAGGGCCAGCGCCCGCAAAATGGGCTGGTAAAAGGCTGGGGACGGTTTATAGGCCCCCAAAGCCTCTGAGGTGAACACATGCTGGAAACGCAACCCCGCCCGCGCTAAATCCCGCAGGAGCGGGGCTGTATCCGTTGTGGAAGCCACACAGAGCAGGTACTGGGTGGCAAGGGACTCCACCACCGCCTTCACCTCTGGATAAGCGGTGCGGGTGCCCTGATAACGGAGCATCACCTTCACATCCTCCGCCGGATTCCGGGAAAAACCGTATTGCCGGTAGAGCATGGCCAGGCCCTGGGCATACAGCCGGGCCTCTGTGCGAAAGGAGGGGAGCTCCTCCATCAGCCGGTGGTGAAGGGCCTTCCACTGGCCGTAGAATTCCGCTGGGGAAAGGTCCTCCCGCCCATTGCGGGCCAGGATCTCCTGGGCTGCCTGCACAGAACCCGTTCCCGTGTCAAAGAGCGTGCCATAGGCATCCAGAAGCACTGCTTTTACCATGTGTGACGTCCTCTCTCCCAGAAATCATTCCTCCCGCTGCAGGAACCACTTGAGCCCTGTATAGCGGCGTGTTTTGCGGTCATTTTCGATCATGGCGCTGATAACGCTCCGCTGGCCCACCAGGATGAGCAGCTGCTTGGCCCGGGTGACGCCTGTATAGAGCAGGTTTCGATAGCACAGCTGGAACGGCGGACGCAGCACAGGGATCACCACCGCGGGGAACTCATTGCCCTGGCTTTTGTGGATGGTGACTGCATAGGCGGGCTCCAATTCCGTGGAGGCGTGTTCAAAATCGTAAAGCACATCCTTGTCGTCGATGTGGACGTGGATGGCCCCGCCGGGCCTGTCAATTTCCGTAATGACCCCCATATCGCCGTTGAAGATTCCCTGCCCGCTGGTGCCGTCCTCCCTGGTCCAGGGGAGGTCATAGTTATTGCGGACCTGCATCACCTTGTCCCCCTCCCGGAACAGGCTGCCGTTCAGCTTGACCTCCCGTTTCCCCTTGGCGGGGGGGTTGATAGCCTCCCGCAGCAGCTTATTCAGCTCTACCGTGCCCAGTTCTCCCTTTCGCCCAGGACAGAGCACCTGGATATCGGAAAGGCTGGAAAACCCATAGCTTCGTGGCAGGCGCACCCCGCACAGGGATACAATCAGCTGGGCCGCCTTGGCCGGCTCCTCTTGGGGAAGGAAAAAGAAATCGCTGTCATGGCGGCGCAGCTCTGGCAGCTTTCCCTCCACAATGCGGTGGGCGCTGAGGACAATCAAGCTCTCCATAGACTGGCGGAAAATCTCTTTGAGCTGCACCGTTGGGAACAGCCCAGAGGCCATCAGGTCTCCCAGCACGTTGCCCGCCCCCACGCTGGGCAGCTGGTCCGCATCTCCCACCAGGATCAGCCGGCAGGAGAAAGGCAGGGCCCGCAGCACGCTCTCAAACAGGTAGGAATCCACCATGGAAAGCTCGTCGATGACCAGGCAGTCGCATTCCAGCGGGTTGCGCTCGTTGCGGGTGAACACCGGCTCGTCGTGCTCATCCCAGTCCACTTGCAGCATCCGGTGGAGGGTCTTGGCCTCCTCCCCGGTCAGTTCGCTCATGCGCTTGGCGGCCCGGCCCGTGGGGGCGGCCAGGAACACCCTTTCCCCCGCCTCCTTCAGCAGGCGGATGATGGCGTTTAACGTGGTGGTTTTGCCGGTGCCTGGCCCGCCGGTGAGGATGAGGATGCCCTGCTCCAAGGCGGCCCGAATGGCCTCTTTCTGCTTGTCCGCATAGCGGATGCCGTCCGCGCTCTCAATCGCGGCGATCTTTTCCTCTGCCCCGCTGATGGCATGGGGGGACATGGAGAGCATGGCCCTCATCCGCGCGGCGATGTAGGCCTCTCCCGCATGCTGCTTTTGCAGGAACACATACGCCCTCTCCCCGAACTCCTCCCACACGGTATGGAAGCCTTGGCACAAGGTGTACAAGGCGTCTTGAACGGCCTCTAAATCCACGGAAAGGAGCTGGGCGGCAGCCTTTTCCAGCTTGTCCGCAGGCAGGCAGGTGTGGCCGTTGTTCAGGTTGTGCCGCAGCACATACAGCACACCGGCCTGCACCCGTCCCTCATCGTCCCGGGGCTTTTCCATGCTTTCAGCAATGGCGTCGGCAATATCAAAACTGATGTCCAACCCCTCCCCGCACAGGCAGTAGGGATCTTCCTGAATACAGGCGATAGAGGCCTCCCCAAACTGCTTCCACACCAGCACGGTCTCTTCCGGCCGGACACCATAGGCCCCCAGGAACATCATCAATTCCCGGATGCCGTAAACACGCTTGAGCTCCTCCCCCAGGGCCTTGGCTTTTTCCGGGGTGATGCCCTTGATTTGGGCCAAGCGTTCCGGGTCCTTCTCCATGACTTCCAGGGCCTTGTCGCCGAAGGTGTCGATGATGCGCCGTGCCAGGGCAGGGCCTACGCCCTTCACAGTCCCAGAGGCTAGGTACTTCAGCATGGCGGCTGTGGTAGCTGGCCGGGCCCGCTCAAAGGTCTCTGCCTTGAACTGATCCCCGAAGGAGGGGTGGCTCTGCCAAGTGCCATAGATGCGCAGCTCCTCCCCTTCGCTGACAAAGGGGAAGGCCCCCACCACGGTGACCAGGCCCTCTCCCGCCGCCAGCTCCAGAACGGTGTATTGGTTTTTGTCGTTGTGATAGATAACGTGCTCTACGGAGCCGGAAAGCTCCAGCAGGGCCTTTCCCTGTTCTTCCAAATCTGTTCCCCCATAGCGGCTAATCTGCTTGATCGCTCTGCAGTATATGATACACCAAATCCGGGGTTTTGCAAAGGGTCAGCTGGGGATAGCGCCGCTCCAGCACCTTGCAGATCCCCTCCACCTGGGGGTCCTGCCTCTTATTGACGCACACCAAGCGGCAGGGGCCCCAGTCCATCCATTGGAGCCTGGCCAACCCTGCCCGGATGAGCTGCTCGCACTCCTCCCTCTCCTCGATGGAAAGCACCAGGGTGAGGGCGCCGGGGCGCAGGGGCCGGGTGAGCCAAAAAACCAGCATCCGCACCAGCTCGATAAGACCCAGGGCCGCTAGGGCCGCCGTCACGCCCCAAAACACGATTTCCAATCAGACCACCTCCCACACACATCCTATGCAGGGAAAAGGCGGCGTGTCACACAGAAAAAGGACGGGCACCGGGCCCGCCCCTGTTTTACTGTTCCGCCACGGCCCGAAGAAGGGCTTCGGTGCGGTTTTTCTTTTCCCACGGCACGTCCAGGTCTTCCCGGCCCATGTGGCCATAAGCGGCCAGCTGCCGGTAGATGGGACGGCGCAGGTCCAGCTCCTTAATAATGGCAGTGGGGCGCAGGTCAAAGACCTTTTCCACAGCCTGTGCCAGCAGCTCGTCGCTAACCCTGCCCGTGCCAAAGGTATCCACCATGATGGAGACGGGATGGGCCACACCAATGGCGTAGGCAAGCTCGATCTCGCAGCGCTTTGCCAGGCCGGCCGCCACAATGTTCTTAGCCACCCAGCGGGCGGCGTAGGCAGCAGAGCGGTCCACCTTGGTGGGGTCTTTGCCAGAGAAACAGCCGCCCCCATGACGGCCGTAGCCGCCATAGGTGTCCACAATGATCTTCCGGCCTGTAAGGCCGCTGTCCCCCACGGGGCCGCCGATGACGAACCGGCCGGTGGGGTTGATGAAGATGCGGGTGTTTTGGTCCACCAGCTGGGCGGGCACCACGGGCTTGATCACATACTTGATCAGGTCCTTCTTCAGCTTGTCCATCTTCACGTCCTCGTCGTGCTGGGTGGAGATGACGATGGCATCTACCCGCTTGACCGTGTCTCCGTCGTACTCCACGGTGACCTGGGTCTTGCCGTCGGGACGCAGATATTTCAAGGTGCCATCCTTGCGCACAGCGGCCAGCTGTTTGGCCAGCTTGTGGGACAGGGAGATGGCCAGCGGCATCAGCTCGGGGGTCTCGTCGCAGGCATAGCCGAACATCATGCCCTGGTCCCCGGCGCCGGTGAGAGAGTTCTCATCGGTTTCCCCGTTTTTGGCCTCCAGGGACTGGTTGACGCCCATGGCGATATCGGGGGACTGAGTGTCGATGGAGGTGAGCACGCCGCAGGTGTTGCCGTCAAAGCCGCACTTGGGGTCGTCGTAACCGATCTCCTTCACCACCTGGCGGACGATGGCGGGGATGTCCACATAGCAGGAGGTGGTGATCTCCCCCATCACATGGATCACACCGGTGGTGGCGGTGGTCTCGCAGGCCACATGGGCCTCGGGGTCCTGTTCTAAAATGGCGTCCAGCACTGCGTCGGAGACTTGGTCGCAGACCTTATCGGGATGCCCTTCTGTTACAGATTCGGAAGTAAAGAGCTTTTTTGTCATCACAATTCCCCTTTCTAAAAATTTCCACTCCTATCAAGCTTCTTTTTTGAGAAAAAGAAAAGGACCGCTCGAAAAACGAGGGTCCTTTTTCACCTCATCTTTCGGTATACACCGCAGGAATTGGCACCTTTTGGTCAGCCAAACCACATGGTTCCTTGGCTTTTCCCTAGGTTGCCGGGCATCACAGGGCCTGTCCCTCCGCCTCTCTTGATAAGGAAGTATGCAATTGTGTGACAAATAGTATAGCATGCTGTGAAAGCGTTGTCAACAGGAAGTTTCCATCTCCGATATACCCTCTACCGGATACGGCTTGCCAGCGCCCCCCTGGCCAAGCCCAAGCCCACCAAGGGCGGCACCATCCCAACCAGAAAGGACGCGAGCATCAAAACAGCCGCCACTTGGGGAGAAAGCTCCCAAGGAAGGAAAGATATCCCCACCCCCACGCCGAGGAAGGATGCGGCCCCGAACACCGGCAGGTATTTTACCAGGCGGGTCCAGCCTGGGGATTTGCCCAGGAAGAAGCCCATCCCGGCGGCGGCCAGCTGGGCGATCCCACAGGGGCCCGCCAAAAACAGCGCCGGGATGATGCTCTCCACAGAAAGGAACACCCACTCAGGGATGGGTACAAACAGCGCCACAAAGGTGCATGCCCCGATTAGAAGGATAATTAGGTAAGGGACTAGGACACACACGCCCCACACCAGGCCGTATACCAGCCACGCCCGGCACAGTCCCTCTGGGCGGGCGGCCAGCTCCCTCCCCCAGCGGATGACGGAGCCCAGGGCCATACCAGGCAGAGCCAGGGCCATGCCTGTGGAGAACAACCCCCACTCCGGCAGGTTAAAGCTCCCTTTGGAGAGCATATTGGCCAGGGAGAAGGTGCCATACTGCATGAGAAAAAAGCCAAAGCCAAAGTACAGCAGCAGCCACCACTGGCGCCCCTTCCAGCTTTTGTCCAGGCCCATCAAAAGGGCGATGATGAAATTTGCCAGGGGCAGGGTGAAAAGCTGCACCAGGAACGAGTAGCCCATAGCCCCCGTACCGCCGGCAAAGAGCCAAAATGCCGCATAGCACACCGCCAGCACAATGGAATAGGCCAGCACTTGTTTCTTCCGTGAGGACATTCTCTTCTTCGCCGGCTCGCCAATCAAACCATCCAATTCGTCTCCTCCTTCCTCAAAACCGCCTCTGCTTACAGTTTTATTATATCAGAAGTTCCAGCAAAAGAAATGGTTTTAAGAAATGAGTAAGAAAGAATTTATAAAAAGTGATGGATTTCGCAACACAAAAAGACCGCCCCTTGCGGGACGGTCTTCTGCGTTCAGAAAAGATTCCGAAAGAACTTAGGCGTTGATAGCGGTGACCACGCCGGAGCCAACGGTACGGCCGCCCTCGCGGATAGCGAAACGCAGGCCCTCTTCGATAGCGATGGGGGTGATCAGCTCAACGTCCATCACCACGTTATCGCCAGGCATGCACATCTCGGTGCCTTCGGGCAGGGAGATGACGCCGGTCACGTCGGTGGTACGGAAGTAGAACTGAGGACGATAGTTGTTGAAGAAGGGAGTATGACGGCCGCCTTCATCCTTGGTCAGGACGTAAACCTGGCCCTTGAACTTGGTGTGGGGATGAATGGTGCCGGGCTTGGCCAGAACCTGGCCGCGCTCGATGTCGGTACGCTGAATGCCGCGCAGCAGAACGCCGATGTTGTCGCCAGCCTCGGCGAAGTCCAGCAGCTTGCGGAACATCTCGATGCCGGTAACGACGGACTTGCGGGTCTCGTCAGCCAGACCGACGATCTCAACTTCCTCGCTCATCTTCAGAACGCCACGCTCCACACGGCCAGTGGCAACGGTGCCGCGGCCAGTGATGGTGAAGACGTCCTCAACGGGCATCAGGAAGGGCTGGTCAGCCTTGCGCTCGGGAGTGGGGATATACTCGTCCACAGCGTCCATGAGCTCCAGGATGGGAGCATACTCGGGAGCGTTGACGTCGGTAGAGGTGCTCTCCAGGGCAGCCAGAGCGGAACCCTTGATGATGGGGGTATCGTCGCCCGGGAACTCGTACTCGTTGAGCAGGTCGCGGATCTCCATTTCGACCAGCTCCAGCAGCTCAGGATCGTCCACCTGATCGCACTTGTTCATGAACACCACGATATAGGGCACGCCCACCTGACGGGAGAGCAGGATGTGCTCACGGGTCTGGGGCATGGGGCCGTCGGCAGCGGACACAACCAGGATAGCGCCGTCCATCTGAGCAGCACCGGTGATCATGTTCTTCACGTAGTCAGCGTGGCCGGGGCAGTCCACATGGGCGTAGTGGCGCTTGTCGGTCTGATACTCAACGTGAGCGGTGTTGATGGTGATGCCGCGCTCGCGCTCTTCGGGAGCCTTATCAATGTTGGCGTAGTCCATGAACTGGGCGTCGCCCTTCATGGCCAGAACCTTGGTGATAGCGGCGGTCAGAGTGGTCTTGCCGTGGTCAACGTGGCCGATGGTGCCAATGTTAACGTGCGGCAGAGAACGGTCAAATTTTTCCTTTGCCATTGAGGATATCCTCCTCGTAAAATGAATTAAAAGTCATGTTGCATTTATTTTACTGCATTTCGAGAAAAAATGCAATAGGCTGCAGCAGATTTTAGTCGTTGTTTTTGGTACGGTTGTCGATGATCTTCTCCTGAATGCTCTTCGGCACTTCAGTGTAGTGGCTCGGCTGCATGGTGTACTGG
>ENA-OUPA01000079-OUPA01000079.1-human-gut-metagenome-genome-assembly--contig:-NODE-79-length-80785-cov-62.2679_pt1 | contig 80785 bp, 70 predicted proteins | sample MGYA00237939_ERZ548770 | MGnify/ENA primary metagenome ERZ548770 (study PRJEB26490, sample SAMN05356877) | human gut metagenome | biome: terrestrial biome; feature: human-associated habitat; material...
GTCATCGTCCCGGCGTTCGGCATCAGGGTAGCGCTGCGACGCGGAAATCGCGCGCCGTTGACGCGCCCCCGCAGTGCGACGTTGCCGCGCCCCGCAGTGCCCGCTTCCCCCGAGAACAATTATCAGTGCAGGTAGAACCCTTGCGCAAAAGTCATGTGCTCGCAATATCGCAAAAAGTCTACTCACTTGGCTAGCGACTACACTAAACGGCTGGGCAGAACGCCCATTTCCTGCATTTTCTTGCCTGCGAACGCATCGATGCGACGCTACGCCATAATAGTTGGCGGACAATCGCGAGAGAAAGCAAACACATGGCACAGACCACGACAGATATCGCCGCCAGCACCGTCTCCGGTGCCGGAGCCGCCAGTTCATTCTCGGGCGGCACGGGAACCGAAGCCGAATTCGGCTCGCTCGGTGCGCTCTCCCCCACCTGGTGGGAGCCCGAGGACGGCAGCGAGCCCGAACCGTGGCTCACGCCCGACCAGGCCTTCGAGCGCTTCTTTGAATGGACGAGCGACCGCGGCATTGAACTGTGGGACCACCAAGAAGAGGCCCTCATGGACCTGGCAGCCGGCGATCACGTCATTTTGGGCACACCGACCGGATCGGGCAAATCGCTCGTCGCACTGGGCATGCTCTTTATGGGCATGGCGCAGGGCAAGCGCTGCTATTACACGGCCCCCATCAAGGCCTTGGTCAGCGAAAAGTTTTTCGACCTGGTGCAGGTGCTCGGCCGCGATAACGTCGGCATGATCACCGGCGACACGCATATCAACACCAAGGCACCCGTCATCTGCTGCACGGCCGAGATTCTTGCCAACGACGCACTGCGCGAGGGCGAGGACGCCGATGTTGGCTGCGTCGCCATGGACGAGTTCCACTACTTTGCCGACCCCGACCGCGGCTGGGCCTGGCAGGTGCCGCTGCTCACTCTGCCCCATACGCAGTTTATGCTCATGAGCGCCACGCTCGGCGATGTCACCGCCATCGCCGCCTCACTCGAGGAGCACACCGGCGCTGCCTGCAACCTGGTCGTCGACGCCCCGCGTCCTGTTCCGCTGAGTTACGACTATGTGACGACCTCCATCGAGGGCACGGTCGAGCTCGCCATGCGCCGCGACGAGGCCCCACTCTATATCGTGCACTTTAGCCAGGATGCCGCACTTGCGACGGCACAGTCGCTCGCCAATTTTGGCATTGCCAGCAAGGAGCAGCGCGAGGCCATCAAGGAGGCGGCCAAGGGCACGAGCTTCTCGACGGCCTTCGGCAAAATCCTCAAGCGCTTGCTCGGATGCGGCGTCGGCGTGCACCATGCTGGCATGTTGCCGCGCTACCGCCTGCTGGTCGAGCGCTTGGCGCAGCAGGGCCTGCTACCCGTCATCTGCGGCACCGATACGCTCGGCGTCGGTATCAACGTGCCCATCCACACCGTGGTGCTCACCGCGCTCACCAAGTTCGATGGCTACAAGATGCGTCGTCTGCGCGCCCGCGAGTTCCATCAGATTGCCGGTCGTGCCGGCCGCTCGGGCTTCGATACCGAGGGCATGGTCATCGCCGAGGCACCCGAGCACGAGATCGAGAATGCCAAGCTTATGGCCAAGGCGGGCGACGACCCCAAAAAGCTCCGCAAGATTAAAAAGAAGAAGGCCCCCGAGGGCTTTGTCACCTGGAACAAGCAAACCTTTGAGCGCCTGATCGAGACGCAGCCCGAGACACTCAAGCCGCGCCTGCGCATCACGCACTCCATGGTGATTAGCGTGGTCGAGCAGGGCGGCGATGCCCGAGCCCGCGTACACGACCTCATCGAGACGAGTCTGCAGACCCCTGAGGAAAAGGCAAAGCTCGAGGTTCGTGCCGACGAGATCTTCGCCACGCTCATCGATTCCGGCGTCGTCGTTCGCACCGAAGTGCCGCCCGCACCCGACGCTCCGGCTGACGCCGCGCCGGACATCGACTACGCACTGACGGTCGATCTGCCCGAGGACTTCGCGCTCGATCAGCCGCTCTCGCCGTTCTTACTTGCCGCATTGGAGCTGCTCGATCCCGAGAGCGAGACCTATACCATGGACCTGATCTCGATGGTCGAGGCAACGCTCGAGGATCCCAAGCAGGTGCTGCGCGCACAGGAGCGCGCAGCACGCGATCGCGCTATGGCCGAGATGAAAGCCGACGGCATTGAATATGAGGAGCGTCTGGAGCGCATTCAAGACGTCACGTATGAAAAGCCGCTCGAGGATTTGCTCGACGCCGCCTTTGACAAGTACTGCCAGGAAGTGCCCTGGGCCAACGACTATCAGCTCTCTCCCAAGAGCGTTCTGCGCGATATGCTCGAAAGCGCGAGCGATTTTAAGGGCTACATTCAAAAGCTCGGCATCGCCCGCTCCGAGGGCATTTTGCTGCGCTACCTGGCAGAGGCCTATCGTTCGCTCGACCGCACCGTGCCCATCGAGAAGCGCGACGAACGCCTGCGCGACATTATCTCGTGGCTGGGCTTTGTGGTGCGCTCGGTGGACTCGAGCCTGGTGGACGAGTGGGAGAACGCCGGCAACCCCGCTGCACTCGACGCCGCACCGCCGCAGGGCATCGATGAAGTCGTGGCAGACCGCCGTGGCTGCACCCTGCTGGTGCGCAACGCACTCTTCCGCCGCGTGACCCTTGCCGCCCGCGAGCACATTCGCGACCTGGGCGAACTCGACGACGACTGGGGCATGAGCGAGATCCGCTGGCAAAAGGCCCTCGATGCCTACCATGAGCAGCATGAGGAAATTCTCACCGACGGAGACGCCCACAGTGCCGCGATGTTTTCCATCGATGAGTCCGACGAGAAGACCGCGCACGTATGGCACGTGCACCAGATCTTTGCCGACGAGGATGGCGACCACGATTTTGGCATCATGGGCGATGTCGATCTGGACGCCACGCAAGACGGCGGCGAGGTAATCTTCAAAAACTACCGCGTCGGCTTTATCGAGGACCTGCTCGAGAACTAGCCAAACATACTGGAACGGAATAAAACGGGGCCGTTGGCACTATCGCCAGCGGCCCCGTTTTTGCACTATCCGCTATGCCTTACTCGGCATCCTCGACCTCATACGAATCCGCCTCGGCTGGCTCATCGTTTGTCTCTGCCGCAGCCCCGCGTGCCTCGTCAAACGCCGCCTTCATGGTCTTGTTGCCCCACGTGAGCTTGCGAATGGTAAGATCGTCGGCTTTCTTGTTGGCAAGGCGCAGATTGTTCTCGGAGGACAGCAACGCCTCCTTGGTTTTCTGCAGATGGCTAATCGTCTTGTCGATCTCATCGATTGCCGTTTGGAACTTGCGGCTCGCGATCTCGTAGTTGCGGCCGAAATCGTTCTTGAACTTCTCCATCTTGGCTTCGAAGTTCGTGACATCGATATTCTGCTGCTTGTACTCCGCCAGCTCCTGCTTATAGCGAAGCGAACCCATGGCGGCATTGCGCAGCAGCGTAATGATGGGAATGAAGAACTGCGGGCGGATCACATACATCTTCTCGTAGCGATAGCTCACGTCCACGATTCCCGCGTTGTAAAGCTCGCTCTCGGGCTCGAGCAGCGTGCAGAGCACCGCGTACTCACAGCCTTTCTGGCGACGATCGTGATCGAGTTTCTTAAAGAAGTCCTCGTTTTTATGCTTGGTCGCGGTCTCGTCGTTCTCGTTTTTCATCTCGAACATAATCGAAATGACCTCGTTGCCGCTCGCGTCGCACTCACGGAAAATGAAGTCTCCCTTGGTGCCCTCGGATGCATCGTTATCTTTCTCGAAGTACGCATTGGGAAACGCCGTCATGCGCAGACGGTTAAACTCGGTCTCGCAGTGCTGCTCGAGCGACTCGCCCACCATCTTGGTGGACAGGCGAACCTTCATGTCCTTAAGGCGCTCAATCTCTTCATCCTTGTAGCGAATCAGGTCATCGCTCGCGCGCTTGGCCTGCGCAAGCTCGAGCTCGTGTGCCGCCTTGGCTTGCTCCTCGCGAGAATCGCGCACCGCCAGCTCGCTCGTCAGTTTGGCACGTGCCTCATCGCGCTCTCGCTCCGCCGCGGCGACCGCCTCTGACAGGTTCATTTTTGCCATCAGTTCCTGCTCGCGCAGCTGGGCACGCAGGCCCTCGGCCTCTTGCTCGGACTGAGCCTTTGCGGCGGAAAACCTCTCTTGCGCCTTCGCGCGATAGTCAGTAAGCGCGCGCTCGGCCTCGCTGCGAGCGGCATCGAGCTCACGCTGCGACTCTGCCGCGGCGGCGGCAAGCGCCATCTCCTGGGCCTTGTCCGCCGCGGCGATCCTGGCCTGCAGCTCGGCAATCTGAGCGTCGCGCGCGGACAGGTCGTTTTGAGCAGCATTGCGTGCCGCCGCCTCGGCAAGCCTGGCTTCATCATCTTTGCGCTCCAACTGCGCACGTAAATTGTCGATCTCGCGCTGAAGCTCGGCATTCTCCTTTTGAGCATCGGAACGGGCCTCAACCGCCGCGCGCTGACTTGCACTCTCGCGCTCTGCGGCAGCGCCTTCGAGCTTGGCGCGCAGCTCGGCAAGCTCAGCGTCGCGCTTGGCAACCTCTTGTGCCAGCTGCTGAGCTGCAGCGTTCTTCTGCTCGACAAGCTGAGCGTCGCGCTGAGACTCTGCCTTTTGCAAAGCAGCCGTCGAGCGCGAGCGCTCAAGCTCCAGTGCCTGCTCGCCCTCGCGCTGGACCGCCTTCACGCGCTCATCCAGGTCGCGCGAGAACTCGGCATCGCGCACCTGCTTGACGATATCCGCATAACCGGACGCATCGACCTTAAAAACTTCGCCGCAATGCGGGCACTTGATCTCGTTCATGGCAGCTCCTCGATGGACGCAAATTTCAACCGCCTACACTCTACCGCGCCGCACGGACAAAAAAGACGCCGCCGCCATAATGGCAACGGCGCCAGAACCACCACAAAGGCGACTGTCCCCTTTGTGGTGACTTGGGTCCTTACAGGTCGCGGTAGTCAATCAGGCGAAGATCAGGTTGAGACTCAAGCCAAGTGCGAAGCTCGGGGTCGATCAGCGCATCGACTTCCTTGGTGCGGTCGGTCGTGAGCGAGCTGTTCTCCAGGATAAAACGATCGAGATAGCCCGGATGGCACACAAAGACGACCGTCTCGCCGTCCACCATCTCGCGAACCGTCTGCATGATTGCCTCTTTGGGCTCGTAGCCCGGCTCCATCGAGCGCATCACCATGCGCAGATCAGTATCTCCGCAATGCACCACAGCCGCGGGGTCGAAGCTCGCCTTTTGCTCCTTAAGGCCCAGCTCCTGAGCAACCGCCGAGATCGCTCGGTTAAGGTTTTTGCTCATGACGGCATGGGCCTCAAAGTAATCGGGCTCGCGGCCCACGATCTCGACAAAGCGGTCATGCTGCGCGCGGATCTCGATGCAGGCCTCGTCGAAGTCTATCAACTCCTCGCCGCGCTTAAAATGATCGCGGAAGGTACGGCTGCTATGGAACTCGCCGTTCTCGTTGAGCATGCTCGGAATGAGCGCCGGGTCGGCACACGGCTTGCCCAGGCACACGTTGGTATGCTGACCCACCGCAATGCCGACATCCGCCACGAGCGACCAGCCACGCTCGGCCTCGGGCATATTGGGCATAAGTCCCGCCGAGCGCACCAGGCCCTCATTGATACTGCGGGCAATCCCCAGGTTAACGGCATACGAATAACCGATATCGTCGGCACGAATGAGCAATTGCTTCATATTGACCCCCATCTACGGAAAGGGACACTTGAAGCGCAGCCAAGTGCCCCAGATAATTGTCCTACCGAACGGATGCTTTAGGCTTTGGCGGCAGCAGCGTCTTCGTCGAGCTGCTCCTTGGTAAAGCCAAAGAAGTAGGCGATGGCAGCGGCGGCAACAAATGCAGTGCCCGATGCAACGCAGCCCCATACGAGATTAGCAGTTCCGCCTGCAACATAACCTGTAATACCAAGGATATTAGTTGCGCCCAAAACATACGTGGTCACATTAGTGAGAGCCGCGATCAGGCCGCCGATAGCGCCGCCCGCGACCATGGCACCCAGGCAGCGAGTATACTTAAAGCCGCAGCCATACAGCGCGGGCTCCGTCACGCCACCGACAATGCCGGAGAGCGAGAAACCAAGCATAGCGCCCTTTTCGTCGACCTCCTTAAGGCGCAGGAAGGCACCGAAGGCCATGCCCCACGTGGCGAACTGAGCGATAGCACCCGCGACCATAACGCAGGAGTCAGACCCTGAGGTGAGCACCTGCACAATGCCGAGGGCAATCAGAACCTGGTGCATACCGGTCATAACCAGGAACTCCCAAAGCGCGGCAATGGCGACGAGGGAGAGGATCGTGACGATGCCGCCAGCGTTTCCGAGGCCGAACATAAAGTTGCCGACCAGGTCGCCCAGAATGGAACCAATCGGAGCTAGGGCGCACAGGGAAACGGGGGTCATCACAGCCATGGTGCACACGGGCACAAACACCGTGGAGAGCATGTCGGGGATGATCTTCTTCATGAACTTCTCGACGACCATCAGCACCGGCATAGACAGCAGCATGGGGAGCACGGTCGCAGAATAGTTGTTCAGCTGAGCCGGGAGCACGCCGTAAACCATCGTGGTCGTAGCACCAGAATCCGCAGCGGCGTTGACCAACGTCATGAACTCGGGGGCAATGAGCACGCCGCCGAGCATCATGCCGAGCGGCTGGCTGCAGCCGAGCTGCTTTGCGGCAGCCCAACCCAGATAGACAGGAAGGAAATAATAGCCGGCGTTGTAAATCCAGTTGTAGAAGAAGTTGTAGATGTCAGAATCGGCAGACCAGACACCGAGCATGCCGTCGCCGCAAAGTACGGCAAGTGTGCGGAACATGGCGGCGCCCATGATAATGGGGATCGTCATGCACATTGTCTTGGACAGGTAGTTAAGGGCCTTCTTGCCCGCAGTCTTGACCGTCAGTGGCTCCTTGGTGCCGTCATCGAGGTTCTCGTCAATGGAGCCTTCGCCCTTGACGCCCAGCGCAATGGCGGCGTCATAGACCTTCGGCACGTTCTGGCCAATGATGACCTGATACTGGCCGCCAGACCACTGTGCGCCCAGCACACCCTTGATCTTCTTAACTTCATTATCATTGGGAATGGACTGATCTTTGAGGTTCAGACGCAAGCGGGTCATGCAGTGCGTCGCGTTCGTCACATTGGAGGCGCCGCCGACGGCAGCGAGCACGTCCTCGGCAATCTTCTTGTTATCGACAGTCATGTCGAATCCCTTCTCTTCCAACTAAAGGCCGTGGGACTTCACGGCACCAAGACGCACGATTCCGCTCGCGCCTGCGCAGCGCGCGATACCAGTTGGCAAGAGATTGATTTGCATGTGATTCCCGGGTGGATCGACATGAAAAAAGCCCCGCGCACAACCGACAGAGACCCAATTATGGTCTCGGCAGAATCGGTAGTGCCTCTCGGAGCTGCGCCGTGAGTAACACCCAACACACGGCGAGTATATGCGGCAGATGCGTTCGTTGCGGCTCAGATTACCGACGAACGGTAGCAAACGACCCGCGAACGGTCGCCATGACGGAAAGGAAATACCAGAGAGCCTATTTATCCGAGTGGACAGAAGCCACGCGATTCACATGCATGATCAGATAGACGAGCTCCTCTTGGGCCAATGGCTCGCCAAAGGTCTCTTGAATCAGATCGTCGACACGGTGAGCGCAACGCGATGCCGCCGGATACTGCTCCACGAGCACGTCGTAAAGACCGGAGTTCTCGGTATCGATCGGCTCTTTCTTTGCCACGCGGTCGAGCAGATAGCGCACATGAGTGGCAAAGCGGGCAAAGGCGAACGACGAGCGATCGACCGTCACACCCAACTCTTCTTGAATAATCGCGACCGTCATATCGAGCAGTCGCTCCTCGTGCTGCTCGGCAAGCACGCGCCGCTCGCTCGGCTTAACCGATGCGTTGACAATCGACATGGCAATGCCCGCGGCCTCGCTTCGGGGCATACGCACACGGAAGCTTTTCTGGATGCCGCGAACAGCCAGCTCGCCCAAGCGGTATTCGATGGGATGCAGCTGCTCCAGATCGCGCTCGAGCGGCAACGACACCACCATGTGTTCGCGGGCGCGCTTAATGGCAAACTGGATATGGTCCGCCAGTGTAATGGGGAGGTTAGGGCTCAATTCGTACGAAAGCTGTCCGGTTGCGATATCAGCCAGCTGAGCAGAAAACTCCAGCACCTCGGGGTCGACCTCATCGATAAACGCCAGGTACTTTGAATCAATGCCGTAAAAGGTACGCGTGATGACATCCAGGTCGACCTCATGCGGCATATCGCCAAAGCCGATACCGCGACCCAGCGCGATAAGCTGACGCCCCGCGCCGTCTTCGCAGATGGCAGCGTTATGGTTAATGCGCTGGATAGCCCTCATGGATTCATCGCTCCTACTGAAACGCGCCGCACAGACCATCCGCGCGGCGCGTTCATTCTACCTGCACTTACAGCTACAGTCCAAAGAAGCCTAGGATCTGGTCGCGGCTAACGGGCTTGTAGTTGTTGGCATCGAGGCCAACGTCGTAGCGCAGGACCGGGCGCTCGCGATTGCGGTTGCGCGCGTTGGTGCGGTCTCCCCTGCTGTGGATATGCCCGTGCAACATGATGGCGCCACGCGCCTTGCCGTTCCAGCTGAGCATGGGGTAATGGCTCATTACCAGGCGATGGCCCTTCGCGTAACCGGGGGCGACCTCCAGATAATCGCGCACCTCATCCCAAATGTGCGGCGCGTCTGGATCTTCCCAGTCGCCGTCATGGTTACCGCGGATGAGCGTTACGTTCTGACATTCGATGCGCTCGCGCAGGCGCACCGCCTCCGCCAGGGACAAACGATAGGTAAAGTCTCCCAAGATATAGAGGCGGTCGTCCACAGCCACGCACTCATTGATGGCATCGATGACCTTGCGGTTCATCTCCTCGACCGAATCAAACGGTCGATCCATGTCGTGCAAGATATTCGTATCGCCCAGGTGCAGGTCGGCGGTAAACCACATCATCGTCTCTGTCCTCATTTCGCAACGCGTATAAGACCTGTTTAGTATACAGACGCGGCGATGAGACAGTCACCCAAAGAGCCCGCCGAACAGACCTCGGCGACGCTTGTCCTTTTTATTCGAACCTTTACCCCGGGCGTTCCTATCCTTTTGCTTTTTGCGGTCCTGCTCCAACTCATCGTCATCGAGCAGCAAATCCCACTCAAACGGATCGTCTACCAGATCGAACAGGTCATCGTCATCAAACATGACCGCCTCCATCACCGATTAGCGAGTATCCACCACATAGTTGAGAAGTCTACGGGTTCGTGCGGACACAAATTCACCCCGTCCGTGTCTTTCAATCGCTTGCCGCAACGCTTGCGCGACGGGACGCTTGCAGATAAGATAGGAACACGGATGGCACCCGTGGCAGCGGGTCTTGCCAACTCCGATACACGTTTTCATCGTGAGAAGTGGCCGTCTTCGCTTACGCGGGGACGGCCACTTTGTTTATCCCTATGTCATCTGATTCTAATGCACAAACATGCGCACGAACTTGTGCTTCCAGCTTGCGTAAGGGGCATAGCGGAACGGCACGTCCAGCCACGTTGCCTTGTTCACGATGCTCTTCTTGTGGCTAAACGTATCGAAGCTCTCGCGTCCATGGTACTGTCCCATACCGCTCGCCCCCATGCCGCCAAAGCCCATATGGCTCGTGGCCAAATGCATAATGGTGTCATTAACACAGCCACCACCAAAGGGCACGTAACGCACAAAGCGCTGCTGAACCTCACGGTCCTGGCTAAAGATATACAGGGCCAGCGGCGTCGGACGATCCGTAATAAACGTCTCGGCCTCGTCTAGGCTCTCAAACGTCAGCACCGGCAAGATGGGGCCGAAAATCTCCTCCTGCATCACGGCGTCATCGGGGGACACGCCATCCAAAATCGTCGGCTCGATCTTGAGCGAAGTCTCGCGCGCGGTACCTCCAAGCACGACCTTATCGGGATCGATCAGCCCGCGCACGCGCGCAAAATGCTTGGCGTTGACGATATGCCCGTAATCCTCGTTATCGAGCGGATGCTCGCCAAACATACGGCGGACCTCTTCTTTGATGAGACCCAGCAGCTCGTCGTGCACGCGCGTATCGACCAGCAGGTAGTCGGGCGCCACGCAAGTCTGCCCCACGTTGAGCCATTTACCAAAGGCGATACGGCGCGCCGCGACCTTCAAGTTAGCCGTCGCATCCACGATGCAGGGACTCTTCCCGCCCAGCTCAAGCGTCACGGGCGTAAGGTTTTTACTTGCGCGCTCCATAACGAACTTGCCGACCGGAACGCTACCGGTAAAGAAGATCTTGTCCCAGCACTCGTCGAGCAGCGCTTCGTTCTCGGCGCGCCCGCCCTCGACAACCGTCACCAGGCATGGATCAAATGCCTCTTCACAGATCTGCTTGAGCACCGCACTCGATGCCGGAGCATAGGCACTCGGCTTGATGACCACGGTGTTGCCTGCGGCAAGAGCGCCAGCGAGCGGCTCGAGCGTTAGCAAAAACGGGTAGTTCCAAGGGGCCATGATGAGCGCGACGCCATAGGGCACGGCTTGCGTCTTGCACACACTCACGGCGTTGGCGAGGTCGCACGGGCGCAGGCGCGGACGACTCCATCGAGCCACGTGCGCAATCTGATGACGGATCTCGGAAAGCGAGGTGCCGATCTCGCACATATAGGCTTCGTCATGTGACTTACCCAGATCGGTCTTGAGCGCATGGGCAATATCGGCTTCGTGCGCCCGCACTGCGTCGCGCAAGCTCACGAGCGCGCGACGGCGAGCGTTGACATCAAACGTGGCGTGCGTCTTAAAATAGGCGCGCTGATCGGCAACGATGCGCGCGATTTCCTCGGTGTTCATGGGCCCTCCTAGTTCTCGTCTTCAAACATACCACCCGCAACGACCTCGTACATATGCTCGAGCTCCAAACGGTCCATTAAAAGCGGAACGGGGTACAGGGGATTGGCCTCGGCATCGGCATACGCCGCCATCTCAGGAATGTCGGAGCGGCGAATGCCCGTCACATATTTGGGTATGCCCAAGGCGGCGTTCATGCGGTCGACCCAATCGATAAAGGCCTCAGCAGCCACGTTGTCCAGCGCATTAGCCGGCGCAATGCCGGCCATGCGGGCGAGATCGGCGAGCTTGGGAGCAGCAGCTTCGCCATAGGCGCGAAGCATGTGCGGCAGGATGATGGCGTTGGCCAAGCCGTGGGGAATCCCGTAACGCCCGCCCAGGCTGTGCGCGATGGCATGGACGTATCCAACATAAGAGCGCGTAAAGGCAACGCCCGCTTTATACGCCGCCGAAAGCATATTGCGGCGCGTACGCATGTTGCCACCGCACTCATAGGCCTCGAGCAAATTGTCGTGGATGAGCTGCACCGCCTGGCGCGCCATCTTGCGCGTATAGGGCGTGGTGCTGCGCCCGATAAAGGCCTCGACGGCATGCGTCAGGGCGTCCATGCCCGTTTGCCCCGTAATGGAGGCGGGCAGGCCGCGCGTAAACTCGGGGTCGTGCACCGCAAAGCGCGGGATCAGCACAAAGTCGTTAATGGGATACTTGTAGTGCGTCTCGTCGTCGGTAATTACCGCTGCAAGCGTGACCTCGCTTCCCGTGCCCGCCGTGGTGGGAACGGCGATGAGCAGCGGCAGGCGACGATGGATACGCAACAGGCCGCGCATCTTGTTGATGGGCTTCTTTGGCTGCGCGATGCGCGCGCCCACGCCCTTGGCGCAGTCCATGGCCGAACCGCCGCCAAAGCCGATAATGGCCTGGCAGGCGCTCTCTCGATACAGAGATGCCGCTTCCTCCACGTTTGAGACCGTGGGGTTCGCACGTGTTTCGGCATAGACCGCAGCGCTAATTCCCTTGGACGCGAGCGCTGTCTCGAGCGGTGCCGTGAGCCCCAGACGGGCAATGCCGGGATCTGTCACGATAAGAACATGGTGTATTGAACGCTTTTGAAGCACTGCGGGCACTTCCTCAGCGTGCTCTAAAATGCGTGGCTCGGTATAGGGCAGCACCGGCAATGCGATGCGAAAAACCGTTTGATACGTTCGGCACCAGGCGCGGCGGGCTAGATGCATAAAGGAAGCTCCTTCATTTGTTGATTGGTCAACATTTGCTCGACCGATTGTACTCATCGGAGGTCGCACGAGGTCTAGCAATCGTTAATCAATCAACATCTACACATGCTTAAATTGTTTTATTAAAAATCATTCCTAATAGGCTTCACATTCGGTCTCATTTATGGATAATAGAACTCGTCAAGACGCACGTCCGGAGAGGGCCCTTACGGGACCGGACGAGCGCACCATCGCCATCGATCGAAAGGATCGAATCATGAAGTTTGTTTGCCCCGTTTGCGGTTATGTGGAAGAGTTCGACGGCGACCAGCTGCCCGAGGATTTCAAGTGCCCCCAGTGCGGCGTTCCCGGCTCTCGCTTCCTGAAGCAGGAGGAGGGCCAGCTCGAGTGGGCTGCCGAGCACGTCGTGGGCGTCGCCAAGATGGAGGGCGTCTCCGAGGACATCGTTGCCGATCTGCGCGCCAACTTTGAGGGCGAGTGCTCTGAGGTCGGTATGTACCTGGCCATGGCTCGCGTCGCTCATCGCGAGGGCTATCCCGAGATCGGCCTGTACTGGGAGAAGGCTGCCCACGAGGAGGCCGAGCATGCCGCCAAGTTCGCCGAGCTCCTGGGCGAGGTCGTGACCGATTCCACCAAGAAGAACCTCGAGATGCGCGTTGAGGCCGAGAATGGCGCCACCGCCGGCAAGACCGATCTTGCCAAGCGCGCCAAGGCCGCCGGTCTCGATGCTATCCACGACACCGTGCACGAGATGGCTCGCGACGAAGCTCGCCACGGCAAGGCTTTCGCCGGCCTGCTCAAGCGTTACTTTGGCTAAGCCAACCGCCTGAGACATAACCTCTAGCTCGAAGAAGGCCCGGACCGTATTGGTTCGGGCCTTCTTCGTGGGCTTATTGCAGATGTTCTTGAAGAACGCTGAGCGACTGAGGGCTCAGGTCGTCGTATTGTATGAGGACGCGAGATGGAGCGTTCTTAGTCGATGCCCGATCAGCCGTCCACAGGCAATCGGCGATGTTGACATAGGAAATACGAGCGTCAGCGAGAGCCTTCGCGAAACTCTCCCCCGCCTTGTCCTCGGCCAGGGCAACAGCGCAGTAAAGGCCCGCGTCTGCATGCTCGATCGAGACCTCTCCTGCCGGAAATACCTTCCGCACAAGCGCCATCAGGCCATCACGCGCCTCGCGAGCACGAACGCGCACGCGGTTCACATGTCGCTCGTAATCACCCGATTCCAGCAAACGCGCCAAAGCGACCTGATCAACAGAGCTCACCGACGAGGCGTAGAAACCAAGGTTGCGCCTAAACCGCTCCATTAACTCATCGGGCAACACCATGTACGCCAAACGCAACGCCGATGAAAGGCTCTTCGAAAACGTGTTGGTGTAGATAACCGACTGGGCGGCATCGATCGACGCGAGCGCGGGAATCGGCTTCCCGGCAAGGCGAAACTCACAATCAAAGTCATCTTCGATGAGATACCGACCTGGTCGCTCGGCGGCCCAGCTCAGAAGCGCATAGCGCCGCGCAATGCTCGTCACAAGGCCGGTCGGATACTGATGGGACGGCATCAGATGAAGTACATCGGTCCCGGTTTTCTGCAGAGCGCTCAAGTCCACGCCCTCATCATCCAACGGGATATGTCGAACTTTGCAGCCCATAGCCTGATAGATGCGCGTCAGACGTAAATAGCCCGGGTCCTCAACGGCATACACCTTGTCAGCGCCAAGCAACTGAACCAACATGGTATCGAGCAGCTGGGCGCCCGCGCCGATAACAATGTTATTGGGATCGACATTCATGCCCCTTGTCCCACGCAGGTGGTGAGCAATTGCGCGTCGCAGCCGAGCGGTGCCCTGCGCCGGTGCGGGCGAAAAGATTTCGCGCTCATCTTCGGATGCCAGCGTCGCCCGTAGTGCGCTTTGCCAAAGCCGCGCCGCCTCCAAAGCGGAAGGAGAAAGTGCATCGAATCGCTCGACCTGTCCGTTGACATCATGCGCGCTGGGACCCGCAGAGGCGGCATCTCGGTCGATGCCCTCCGCAGCCGAAGCCAAAACCGGTGCATCCGGAAGCTCGCAAGCGTAGTAGCCACGACGCGGCATTGAGCAAATATAGCCCTCGGCAAGTAACTGGCTATATGCATTCTCGATGGTAATGACACTGATTCCCAGATGACTGGCAAAGGCGCGCTTAGACGGAAGATGCTCCCCCGCCGCAATACGTCCAGCAACAATATCATCTCGAATTTTCTGGTAAACATACTCATAAAGCGATGCTTCGCCGCGTTTTTCCAAATTGTAGTCAAGCATGAGCCTATCACCTGACCTTATTAAGCCATTCAATCTGGTATTAGTCTGACCTTGTTATTATCTTGAAAACTGAGTATTTCGCCATACCCAGCTCCCCGATAGGATGTTCCGTCAAGCAATGCACATGCCAACCAAGGGAGCAACCATGGCAGAACAGACCAGCAAGGCCGATCGCGTCAAACTCAATCGCGAGCTCGCGCAGATGCTCAAGGGCGGCGTCATCATGGACGTCACCACACCCGAGCAGGCGCGCATCGCCGAGGAGGCAGGCGCCTGCGCCGTCATGGCACTCGAGCGCATTCCGGCCGATATCCGTGCCGCGGGCGGCGTCTCGCGCATGAGCGACCCCAAGATGATCAAGGGCATCCAGGAGGCCGTCTCCATCCCTGTTATGGCCAAGTGCCGCATCGGGCACATTGTCGAGGCGCAGGTCCTGCAGGCCATCGAGATCGATTACATCGACGAATCCGAGGTTCTCTCCCCCGCCGACGATGTCTACCACATCGACAAGACCCAGTTTGACGTCCCGTTTGTCTGCGGTGCCCGCGACCTGGGCGAGGCGCTGCGCCGTGTTGCCGAGGGCGCCACGATGATCCGCACCAAGGGCGAGCCGGGCACGGGCGACGTGGTCCAGGCCGTGCGCCACATGCGCAAGATCCAAAAGCAGATCCGCGACGTTGTTGCCCTGCGCGATGATGAGCTCTTTGAGGCAGCCAAGCAGCTGCAGGTTCCGGTCGAGCTGGTGCGCGAGGTCCATGCCACGGGCAAGCTTCCCGTCGTGAACTTTGCCGCCGGCGGCGTAGCGACCCCCGCCGACGCCGCGCTGATGATGCAGCTGGGCGCCGAAGGCGTCTTTGTGGGCTCGGGCATCTTTAAGAGCGGCGACCCGGCCAAGCGCGCCGCCGCCATCGTCAAGGCCGTGGCCAACTTCACCGACGCCAAGCTCATCGCTGAGCTTTCGGAGGACCTGGGCGAGGCCATGGTGGGCATCAACGCCGACGAAATTGAGATCATCATGGAGGAGCGCGGGCGCTAGTCCAGCAGAAAGGATCGCACATGAGCGATTACGCAGACCAGACGGTCGCCGTGCTGGCGGTCCAAGGTGCTTTTGCCGAGCACGAAGCGAGGCTGTCCGAGCTGGGCGCACACTGTATTGAGCTGAGGCAGGCGGCTGATTTGAAGCAGGACTTTGACCGTCTGGTACTTCCCGGCGGCGAGTCTACCGTTCAAGGGAAGCTGCTTGATGAGTTGGGCATGCTCGAGGAGCTTCGTGCCCGTATCGCTGAAGGCATGCCCGTCCTGGGCACCTGCGCCGGCCTGATTCTACTGGCTCACGACCTTGCAGCCCACGACGATAAGGGGACGCCGCGCCTGGCAACCATGGATGTACTTGTCGAGCGCAATGCCTACGGCAGGCAGCTCGGCAGCTTTCGAACCAAGGGGCAGGTAGCCGGCATCGACGGTGAAGTGCCGCTGACGTTTATCCGCGCGCCCCGCATCGTCGAGGTCCACGGCGACGCCAAGGCCTTAGCGAAAGTCGACGAGCGCATCGTCGCCGCCCGCCAGGGCAACCAGCTCGGCGTAACCTTCCACCCCGAACTCGACGAAGACACCCGCCTCCACGAACTGTTCCTACAAATGTAGGCAGAAAACAAACGAGCGTGGATTTTCGGACGCATAGCAAATGAGAGTGGATAATCTCCCACTTTGAGCTTGAATGCAGGCTCAAACCGGGAGATTATCCACTCTCATGCTATGCAGTCATTTAAGAACGTCCCCAATGACTACTTCGACAACACCGATGTTTTGGTACCGACAGCGAAAACCCGCCAGAGCGAGCAAGGTGCCTTGAAACGAGGCGGCATTGACCTTCTGGTCATGCCGCCGAAGTTGAAAGGCAGATTGCCGCTCTGGCGGGTTTGCAGCGTCAAGCGGTTACGGCGTTTGGTAAAACGCCGTAACTAATTAAAAGCGATTGCCGCGGAAGCCGCCACCGTTGCGGCCGCCACGATCGCCACCGCGGCCGCCGCGGTCGTTACCACGGTTGCCGCCGAAGCCGCCACGGTTGCCACCGCGATCGCCATAGCCACCACGGTTGCCGCCAAAGCCGCCGCGACCGCCACGGTCGCCGCCACGGTCACCAAAGCCGCCACGGCCACCGCGATCGCCACCGCGACCGCCACGGTCGCCGCCACGGCCACCGCGATCACCAAAGCCGCCGCGACCGCCACGGTCGCCGCCACGGCCACCGCGATCGTCACGGCCGCCGCGAGGACCGCGGTCCTCGTCCAGGCCCATGGCGACGAGCGGAGCGATAACCTTATCGAGAGCGGCCATCAGCTCGGTGGCCTCCTCGTAAGAAAGCTCGGGCAGGAGCTTCTCCTTCTTGTTGGCAAGCTCGACCAGGCCCTCAGCGGCATCCTCGGCAGCGAAGACAACGATCTTGCGCATATCGCCCTCGGCGTCGTCGATGCGGCCGACCAGATCGGCAGCCTCGGCCTCGGCCATCAGGCCATCGAGCTCACGAAGGCGCATGCCCAGTAGGTCGGACATTTCCTTCTGCTCCATCTTGGGCTTGAGGTCAAGAAGCTTGATGGCGCGCTCGATGTTCGCCATGCGCTCGGCCTTGGCCTCCTCCTCCTTGGAAATAGCAAAGCGACGGCTACGCAGCAGGCGGGCGCCCTTCTGCATCTTGTCCATCAGCTCTTCGTCATCGTAATCAACGGCGGCCTCGGCAACCTCGGCCTCCTCCTCGGCGGAAACCTCGTCAGCAGCCTCAACCTCGGCAGCTTCGGTCTCCACGGTCTCGACTGCCTCAACCTCGGCAGCCATGGTCTCGTTCTCGGTCTCGTTCATGATCTCTTCGTTCTCAGACATGAGACTCCTTCTTGGCCCTCTCGGGCATCATCGCCCCATTCGCGGGGCCCGTCGCGCACTCTTTGCGCTTTAAACATTCATGCCTCTCGGCAAAACGTCCATTAGTTTATGGTGTCGCCATTCAATCTAGCTGCAGAATCTATGTGCACACATTAATGCGACATGTGCGACTCGCGACGAGCGTACACAACCGATACCACAAATCCGACCACGGCAATTACAGCCGCCACACGCACGGCTGCCGCAAATCCAATCGCCTGGGCAACGTCGGTCGCAACGCCAGCGGCGCCGGCAGTCGCCGCAGAACTCGAGAGCAGGCCGATAAACAGCGACGGGCCAAACGATGCGGCAATCATGTTCCACGTGTTGAGCAATGCTGTTCCGTGAGGATGCTCAGCGACAGGCAGCGTCTCCAAGCCGGCCGTTTGCGAGGGGCTCAGCACCAAACCGACTCCGGCATACACAACAACGGTCAGCGCCACGACGACGCCGATGTTCATGCTTGCGGCCGTCATCGAGATGGCAGTCTGCCCCACGGCGATCAGGGCAAAGCCGACCGGCAGCAGCGGCCATGCGCCACGGGCGTCCATCACGCGTCCGCCCACAATCGAGGTCACGGCATTGCAGGCAATCGCCGGCAAAATGAGCAAGCCCGCAACAAGGGCGGTCATGCCGTATGCGCCCTCAAAATAGAGCGGCAACAAAACGCTCATCGAGAACGTCGTCATCATCGACACCACCACAAGCAGACACGCAGGCCAAAAACGAACGCCCGCCATGGGACGCACGTTAAGCACCGGATGCTCGAGCTTGAGCTGGTGGGCCGCAAACAGGCCGAGCAGCACAATGGCGGCGAAGAGCGTCGCGATGCCGGCAATCAGATTGGTCGAGAACTCGCCTACGGAATACACAAATGCCGTAATACCGGCGGCGAGCAAAACAACCGACAGAATATCAAGCGTGGCGTTCGAACGCTCTCCGACATTCTGAACGAGCTTTACGCCCGCCGCAGCGACCACAATGCCGCCCACCAGCGGCACTACGAACACCGCCCTCCAGCCAAACAACGTGCACATGAGACCGCTGATCACGGGTCCAAACGCCGGCCCCAGCGTAATGCAGGCACCGCCCAGGCTCAGATACAGACCGAGCTTCTCGCGCGGAGCGCAAGACAGCACTACGTTCATCATGAGCGGGAACAAGATACCCGATCCCGCAGCCTGCAAAATACGGCTTGGCAGTAAAACGCTAAACGACGGAGCGACCAGGCACAGGACTTCGCCGGCGACCATGCATCCGCATGCGAAAAACAGCAGATTGCGTGTCGAGAAACGACCGGACAGGAAGGCCATGATGGCCGTAAAGATCGACGTCACGATCATGTAGCCCGAAACAAGCCACTGCGCCGTGGTGGCACTCACCGAAAAGGCCGCCATAATGTCGTGCAACGCCACGTTAATGATGTTCTCGTTAAACGCGGCGACAAAGGCTGCAGCATACATTACGACGAGAATCGCCGAGGCTGTCGACGGTGATTGAGTTTGCTTTTGGGATTTGGTCCCCATGAAATTCCTTCCTCTTAGAACGACAATCGCATCGCCCCAGAGGAACGGTCCAGGGCGAAAATGAGCCCTAGACTTACGCCAGACGCCGTACACGACGAATCTGACAACATGGTCCAACGTCGAAAGATTGTAACGCGGACGCGCAGCTTTCCTTCCGCGCTATTATTAAAAGTCCACGAAAGCATGAGACATGAGGAGCCCGCCATGATTAAGCCCATCATGAAATCCGAGTTCTTTTTACGCCTGCCTTCCGAAGACGCGGGACCCGACGACGCCGTGATCGGGCAAGACCTCCTGGATACGCTCCACGAGCATGAGCACGAGTGCGTGGGCCTCGCCGCCAACATGATCGGCGTGCGCAAACGCATCATCTGCGTAAAGGACGGCAACAGGGCGCTCCTGATGTACAACCCGCAAATTCTTGAGCAGGTCAATGCCTATCAAACGAGCGAAGGATGCCTCTCGCTGATCGGCGAGCGTCCCTGTACCCGCTATCGCCGCATTAAGGTTGAGTATTTGGACGAGAACTTCATCCACCGCATCAAAAACTTCTCGGGCTACACCGCCGAAATCATCCAGCACGAAATCGACCACTGCAACGGGATAGTGATTTAGTTCCGCCGATTCAAGAAAGCTCCCTGCAGCAAAACAACTGCAGGGAGCTTTTCATAGTGCGGAGCTTCTATCCCACTAGCTCTGACGGTAATGATCAAAGAAGTCGGCGAGGTCTTCGAGGGACTCTTTGAGTACTTCCATGCGCGGCAGGTACACGATGCGGAAGTGATCGGGCTCGGCCCAGTTAAAGCCGCCGCCGCGCGTGATCAGAATCTTCTTCTCGTGCAGCAGGTCGAGGGCAAACTGCTCGTCATCGGTGATGTTGAACTTCTTAACATCCATCTTGGGGAAGATGTAGAACGCCGCGCGCGGCTTGACCACCGAGATGCCGTCGATCTTGTTGAGCGCCTCATACACAAAGTTGCGCTGCTCGTAGACACGACCGCCGGGACGGATGTAGTCGTTAACCGACTGATGGCCGCCGAGCGCCGTCTGGACGATCGACTGAGCCGGCACGTTGGAGCACAGGCGCATGTTAGAGAGCATGTTGATGCCCATGATGAAGTCGCTCATGCAGCGCTGGTTGCCCGAAAGCACCATCCAGCCAATACGATAGCCCGCGATCATGTGCGACTTGGAAAGGCCGCTAAAGGTGACACAGGGCAGATCGGGAGCGAGCGAGGCAATCGAGACGTGCTCGTAGCCGTCCATGCACAGGCGGTCGTAGATCTCATCGGCAAAGATCATGAGCTGGTGCTTGCGCGCAACCTCGACGATGCCCTCGAGCACCTCGCGCGGATAGACCGAGCCCGTGGGGTTGTTGGGGTTGATGATGACGAGGGCCTTGGTCGCGCTCGTGATCTTGGACTCCATATCCTCCAGGTCGGGATACCAATCCGCCTGCTCATCGCACAGATAGTGCACGGGATGGCCGCCGGCAAGGGTTGCGCACGCCGTCCAGAGCGGATAGTCGGGGCTGGGGATCAGAATCTCGTCGCCATTGTCGAGCAGCGCGTTCATCGAAAGCTGAATGAGCTCGGACACGCCGTTGCCCGTGTAGATATGCTCCATCTGAACATTGGGCAGGCCTTTGATCTGGGAGTACTGCATGATCGCCTTGCGCGCAGAGAACAGGCCGCGCGAGTTGGAATAGCCTTCGCAGTCGGGCAGCTGCTGACGCATATCCTTGATGACCTCGTCGGGCGTGCGGAAACCGAAGGGCGCCGGGTTGCCGATATTGAGCTTGAGGATGCGCTCGCCCTCGTCCTCCATACGGGCAGCCTCGTCGACGACGGGACCGCGCACATCATACAGGACGTTATCAAGCTTGGTGGATTTAGAAAAAGTACGCATGGTGGTGCTCCTTGGAATTTGAGCTGAGGGACTAGGTTCGGATTTGGCAACTTTACGGGACGGAGGGGTCTCACCTTGGTCGGCGTCACCGGCAAGCAGCCAGGTAACATCGACCTCCAAAATGCGGGCGAGCAGCTCGGCCACATCGCGCCGCGGGATCGTCTTGCCGCTCACATATTGGCTCATCTGACTCTTGCCGAGTTTTTTGCCGAGCATCTCCGATGCGCGGATCACGTCCGACTGGCGAACGTCGCGATCGGACATAGTCTGTCGCAGGCGATCGCTAAACGTCTCTTGGGCCACTAGAACCTCCTTGCTGGCAAAGTTCAATTTATAGAACACGAATTGAACCTGAGTTCAATTTAGGCAGCAGTATAGCGCGGCGCATTATCCGGAAGTTCAATTTCACAAGAAAATGTACCGAACCCCGAGAATTGTCCCAAAGCGGACAATGACGTGTACACGTTTAGAGGTATTCAAGGAATCGAGCGGCCGCGAGCGAAACATCGGCCGTTCGATATATGGCGTTGATCTGGCGATGGGGATGCCCCTCGAGTGGGCGCACGGCAACATCGAACTGACAGCGGCGCAAGATGAGCGCGGGTAGAATGCTCACGCCCAGGCCGTCCTCGACCATAGCCATAATCGCATAGTCATCCCAAGTCGACAGTTTTGAGCGCACTGTCAGTCCCGTCCGACGAAACAGCGGCGTAATCTCGTCATCGGTGCCGCGTTCTAGCAGAATAAACTGCTCGTTTGCCAAATCGGCAAGGGGAACGACCTCCGCCGCGGCAAGCGAGGAGTCCGCCGGCACTACCGCCATCAACTCGTCGCGCACCAAAGACCGCGATGCCATGCCGTTTTCTCGGGGTTCACGCGGGATAAAGCCCAGATCGCAGCGGCCCTCTGCCACCCATTGTTCAATCTCTGAGTAATCGCCCATCAGCAACTCGTAATCGACGTCCGGGTGATCGGCGCGAAAGCGCGCAATCACCGGCGGCAGCACGTGGGTCGCCACGCTCGAAAACGTACCGATGCAGATTTTGCCGCGCATGAGCCCGCGCATCTCATCCACCCGTCGCTGCAAGCGAGTGAATTCCTCACAGAGCGCTTCGACAGCCGGCATGACCTGCCGCCCATCGGCAGAAAGAGCCACGCCCTCGCGACTGCGGTCGAGCACCTTAAAGCCCCAATCGGCCTCAAGATCGGCCACCATACGGCTCACGCCCGACTGCGAATAGCTCAGGCGCTCGGCAGCACGCGTAAAGCTTCCGGCGCGCACGGTCTCGAGCAGCACCTGCATCTTTTGAACATTCGTTTCCACGGCACCCCTCCACCTATGCATGAGCTTTTGTCATGTTATCTATGCATTATATTCGCTTTTCTTCTAAAGCCAGTTCACCCATAGTGAACATGCTCGGATATAGAGGGGATGGAAGCGCATGAACAACGGGCTGTTTACGTACTTAGCAGCATTGCTATTGTTTGGCTCCAACGGCATCATCGCCTCTGCCATCGCGTTGCCGAGCTCCGATATCGTGCTACTGCGCACGTTTTTGGGCGCCCTCTCGCTTGTCACTATCCTTGCCATCACCCAACGCCATAAGTTGCAGGCGCCATCTCGCCTCCGCGAAGCCGCAGCCCTCCTCCTTTCGGGAGCCGCGCTGGGCGCCAGCTGGATTTTTCTGTTCCGCGCCTACCAGACGATCGGCGTCGGCGTATCCTCGCTGCTGTACTACTGCGGCCCCATCATTGTCATGGCGCTCTCCCCGCTCATCTTTGGCGAAAAGCTGACCGGCGGCAAAATCGCCGGCTTTGTCGCCGTTGCTTGTGGTGCTTTTCTCATTGCAGCGCAAGGTCTAGGCGGCAATATGCCCATTGCGGGTATCGTCTGCGGTATCGCCTCGGCATTTTGCTATGCGCTGATGGTCATCGCTAGCAAGGGTGCGCCACACATCGAAGGCCTCGAGAACTCCACGCTCCAGGTGAGCGCCGCCTTTGTGACCGCGCTGGTCCTCACGCTCATCACGCAGGGCGCTCCCTCATTCCTGTCCGCCGGCGTCGCCACCAGTATTGATTGGCGCGCCGTCGTCATGCTCGGCGTCGTCAACACCGGCATCGGTTGCCTGCTCTACTTTAGTGCCGTCGCCAAGCTGCCCGTCCAGACCGTCGCGGTCGTCGGCTACCTCGAGCCGCTTTCGGCCGTCGTGTTCTCGGCCGTCCTTTTGGGCGAAGCCATAACACCGGTCCGCCTGACGGGCGCCGCGCTTATCATCGGCGGCGCGATTTTTTGCGAACTCGCCGGCAAACGCGCAAACGCCAAGGCTGGCATCGCCCAGACAGTACGTGCTTAAAAGCCCCTGCTTTGAAATACTACCTGCGTAGATAAATAATCCCCAGCTGAGGATTATTGTCTAAAATAACCCGATGTGCCAAACTGCTCTTGTATGTATAAAGACGGCATAAAGTTTTTTGTCCTAGACAGATAACCGGATGTCTAAGGGAGTCCTCGTGGCACACAATAAACTGGAGGCAAACCTCCAAGACCAGCACGGGCAAGGCGGGCACGGAGCCATCCCCCTCTCCGCTGGCATGCTGCTCGTAACGCTCGGCGTCGTCTATGGTGACATCGGCACGAGCCCCATGTACACCATGAAATCAATCGTCGCCAACAACGGCGGCATCGGTACCGTCAGCGAGGACATGATCCTGGGCGCGCTTTCGCTCGTCATCTGGACCATGACGCTCGTGACCACGGTCAAGTACGTAGTAATCGCCATGAAGGCCGACAACCACAACGAAGGCGGCATCTTCGCCCTGTTCAGCCTCGTACGCAAGGTGGCACCATGGCTGATTCTGCCCGCCATGATCGGCGGTGCGGCACTGCTTGCCGACGGCATCCTCACCCCCGCCGTCACGGTCACCACAGCCATCGAGGGTCTGCGCACCATCGAATGGGGCCATGCGCTGCTGGGCGACGGCCAGACCAACGTCATCATCATCACAATCATCATTATCTGCGGCCTATTTGCCATGCAGCGCGCCGGCACCTCGTCAATCGGCAAGCTCTTCGGCCCGCTCATGACGCTGTGGTTCCTGTTCCTGGCAGGCGCCGGTCTGTTCAACATGCTCGGCAACCTGTCCATCTTGCGCGCGCTCAACCCCATCCGCGGCATTATGTTCCTGTTCTCGCCCATCAACCATTCGGGCATTATGGTGCTCGGCTTTGTCTTCCTGTCGACAACCGGTGCCGAGGCACTCTACTCGGACATGGGCCACGTGGGCAAGGCAAACATCTATGCATCCTGGCCATTTGTTAAGGCGGCCCTTATCCTCAACTATCTGGGTCAGGGAGCTTGGCTACTCGCCAATAACTCCAACCCCCAGATGCTCGCGATGGATATCGTCAACCCGTTCTATATGATGCTCCCCGAGCCCCTGCGCCCCTTTGCCATCGTGCTTTCGGCCGTGGCGGCCATCATTGCCTCGCAGGCGCTCATCACCGGCTCGTTCTCGCTGGTATCCGAGGCAACGCGTCTCAACCTTATGCCGCATCTGCGCATCCACTACCCCAGCGACACCAAGGGCCAGCTCTATATTCCGCTCGTCAATAACATCATGTGGGTCGGCTGCATCTTCATCGTGCTGCTGTTCCAAAACTCCGAGCGCATGGAGAGCGCCTACGGCCTCGCCATTACCGTGACCATGCTCATGACCACGACGCTTTTGACGAGCTACATCGCCGGCATCCTCAAGCACAGGCTGGGTGCCTGCGTCTTCGCCCTGCTCTTTGGTGCCATTGAGCTGTGCTTCTTCGCCTCGTGCCTCACCATGTTCTTTGACGGCGGCTACGTCATGATCTTCCTGGCCGCACTGCTGTTTGGCCTTATGTACGTGTGGCGCCGCGGCACCGCCATCGAGCGCACGCAGACGATTCTGTTGCCCGTCTCCAAGTACATCGATCAGCTCAACCGCCTGCGCAACGACGAGACCTATCCCGTGCTCGCCGACAATCTGGTATTTCTCACCAACAGCCCCGACCCGCTCACGCTCGACCGCGACGTGCTCTATTCCATCCTGGATAAGCATCCCAAGCGCGCCAAGGCATATTGGTTCATTAACGTGCACGTTACCGACGAACCCTATACGCACGAGTATTCCGTCGAGACCTTTGGCACGGACTTCCTCTTCCGCGTTCGCCTGGACCTGGGCTTTAAAGTCAACCAGCGCGTCAACGCTTATCTGCGTCAGATCGTCGGCGACTTGATGGCATCGGGCGAGCTGCCGCCGCAACATCACATCTACTCCATCTACGAGACACGCGGCAACGTGGGTGACTTCCGCTTTTGTATGCTGCGCAAGATGCTTGCCCCCGAAACGGACATCAACCGCAATGACCACCGCGTGATGGCCATCAAGTACGCCGTCCGCCGCGCCTGCGGAAGCCCGGCACGCTGGTACGGTCTTGAGAACTCGGCCATCATCATCGAGTACGTGCCGCTGTTTGCCCGCATGCGCCCGGCCGTTAAGCTCGTGCGCACCCAGGTGCCGCTCGAGGTTCAGATCGAAGAGGCCGAGGAAATGGAAGTCGACATCTTTTCGGACGACTTGGTCAACGGCAACGAGGCCGGTAGGGACATGAACGTCGATCCCACCGAGCTGCTCGAGAGCGTCGCCGATACGCCCGAACAGCAACTGCTCGACGGCCTCGAAAGTGAACAACTCAACGACGCCAACTTCTAGCGACGTCACAAATCAACGAAAGCGGCCCTGCACCTCACGGGAGATGCAGGGCCGTTTTGCATTGCGGTAAAGCTATCGGCTACGAACGGCGCGGCTCGGGAACCACGAGCCTATCGGGGCTCGCGCCCTCGGCATCCATCAGGCTCACGTAGCGAATCGACGGATCCCCATACATCGCGTAGTAATAATTGCCCGTGCGCGCGCTAAAGCATCCGGTGTAGATAGTCTTCTCGAACTTGCCATCGCCCATCCTGGACGCTCCCTCGATCATCACCACGCCCTCGAGCGAGCGGAACATGCGAACGACGTTTTCGGTCTCGCTCTCCTTTTGCGGGTAATTGGCATTGAGGTACGCCGCCTTTACAAAACGGCTCGGCGAATAGCAATCGCCCGGAATGCCGCGCATGCCGGCACCGGCTCCATAGGGCTTGAGCTCGGCGCCACGCCATGTCGCCGTCTGCGGAAAATCGCTTGTGGCGGTGATATAGGTGCGCAGGTTTTCCATGTGCCACGGGAAGGTCGGCTGGTTGGCAAGGGTGTCGACCGGATCGTCGTATACATGCAGGCCGTCAGCCATCATCTCGACCACGATGCTGCGCTGGCTGTCGCCGATAATCCAATGGAGCAGCGACACGCCCAGCCCCTCTCCGGCAGATTTGGCGACAATCACCGTGTCGCGCAGCGCGGCCTCGACCTCATCGACCGTCGAGAACGTCGCTGCCACCCACAGGGGGAACTCATAGGCCGCGATATTGGTCTTGCCGTCGACAGGGTCCTCGGCATACTCGGCATAACCCGGGAAATTGAGACCCGCCACGGCGAGGCCCGCATCGTTGCCGCAATCGAAGAACATAGGGTAGTTCCTGTAATCGATGCACATACCAATCACCGCGTGCGCCGCTGTCGCGTCGTCGATAAACGAATACGGAATGTGAAACCCGCGCGGCATCACGCGAACCTGTTGGCCGTAGTCAAAGCTCCAGTCGAGATTGCGGCCCAGATACATGTGGCCAGAATTATCGGTAAATCGAATACTCGTACACATAGCGCCTCCTAGCTTTACGTTCTTGCTAATTTCATTGTCTCCAAACAAAAAGGCGCTAAACACAAAAGCCCGGACATGACAACAATGTCACGCCCGGACTATTCAAGCAGGATAAACTCAACCAAGTTAACCCCGCAGGTCGTCTAAGGGGTCAAAGTGCCGCAGATTGCCACGAAAGAGGAGCAAAGCGTACTTAAGGTACGCGAGCGACGATTGAGCGGCAAGGTGCGGTGCTTTGACCCCTTAGACCAACTTTCCTAGACAGTGATCGATCATATGCTGGATCATCTGTGCCTCAAAGCCCGCGTAGTCGCGGCGGCACTCCTTCATCTTGCCGTCGACGATCTGGTCAAAGGCAACCTTGCACTTGATGTAGCGCGTGGACTTGGTGACCTCCTCGTGCGTCAGGCAGCTCTCCTCCATCTTGCTGGCACCCAGGCCAAACACCAGACGGGGGTTGTAGAGCACATGGGGCTCGCCGGCGTCGTCCAGATAGACGCAGACCTTCTTGGTGACGCCGATCTGGTTGGCGGCCAAGCAGCCGGCATCATCGAGCGACTTGATGGTATCAATCAGATCCTGAGCGACCGACTCGTCCTCGACAGTCGCAACCTCGCAACGCTGAGACAGGATAGCCTCGTCGCGGCAGAGCTCTTTAATCATACGTTCCTCCATAGGGGTCGTTGTAACTGCTTAAGTATACGGTACCCACTCATTTTCATGCGAAAAATACCGTCCGTCTGCTACAAAGCGCCGAACATCAACATGCGAGGAACAACAGCGTCGTAAAGGGGCTATAGTGAGTGAGTTCGTGTCAATCGGCCTAAACTCGGGGCCGAACAAGGAAAGGGTATGCATGGACGAACTATTTCACGTCAGCGAGCGCAAGTCCACAATCGGGACCGAACTTCGCGCTGGACTGACAACATTCCTGGCGATGGCCTACATCATCGCCGTCAACCCCGCGGTGCTCTCGGGCGCTGGCATCGATGCGGGAGCGCTCGCCTGCGCCACCTGCCTGGGCGCCGGCATCATGACCATCTGCATGGGCATCTTCGCCAACCGCCCGCTCGCCTGCGCGTCGGGCTTAGGCGTCAACGCGATGATCGCTGGAATCGCCACCACCGTCTGCGGCGGTGACTGGCACGTGGCCATGAGCGTCATCTTCCTTGAGGGCGTCGTCATCTTGCTGCTCGTGCTTTGTGGCCTGCGCGAGGCCATCATGGACGCCATCCCCGTGGTTCTGCGCCACGCTATCTCGGTGGGCCTGGGCCTGTTCATCGCCATGATTGGCCTGTGCGATGCCGGCATTATCACCGCTGGCGCCGGTACACTCGTCGGTCTGGGCGACATCACCTCCCCCACCTTCATCGTCGGCATCATCTCCATCCTGGTGACGGTCGCCCTCGCCTGCCGCAACGTCCCCGGCTCGCTGCTCATCGGCATCGTCGTCGCCGTCATCGCCGGTATCCCCCTAGGTGTGACCCAGGCTCCGACCGGTATCATCGCCCCGCTCGACTTCTCGAGCATCGGTGGCCCCATCGCCGACGCCGGCGGCGTGCCCGCCATCGTCAAGGTCCTTACCGACCCCACGCTCCTCGTCATCTCGTTCTCGCTGCTCATGAGTGACTTCTTCGACACCATGGGCACCGCGATGGCCGTGGCCAAGCAGGGCGAGTTCCTCACCGACGACGGCAACGTCGAGAATATCAAGGAGATCCTGATCGTCGACTCCGCCGCCGCCGCTGTGGGCGGTTTCATGGGCGTCTCCTCCATCACCACCTTCGTCGAGTCCACCTCTGGCGCTGCCGACGGTGGCCGCACGGGCCTCACCTCCGTCACCACCGGCGTGCTGTTCATTCTCGCTGCGTTCTTCTCCCCCATCGTCACCATCGTTTCCAGCGCCGCCACCTGCGGCGCCCTGGTCTACGTCGGCTACCTCATGATGAGCGAGGCCTCCGAGATCGACTGGTCCGACGTGTCGCAGGGTTTCCCGGCGTTCATGATTGTCGCCGGCGTGCCCTTCACCTACTCCATCTCTGCCGGCATTGGCCTGGGCTTTATCGCCTACGTGATCGTCGCGCTCTTTAAGGGCGAGGCTTCCAAGATCAAGCCGCTCATGTGGATCGCAGCCCTTGCCTTCCTCGTCTACTTCTTCGTGGCGTAACAGCATAGTCTGCTAAAGCAAAACAACAAGGCGCGGAATCGCATCGAGCGGCTCCGCGCCTTTCTTTTAGCGTCTGCCCCCGTGCCAGCGTGCGACAATTGAGGCTGTCAATATCACAACACCGAGAGAAGCCTGCCTTGGAAGTGCATCAGAAGCAGATAACCGTTTATTCAGAGTGTGCAGAAGGCGCGCCCGTCATCTACCTCCCCGTGGTTATGGGCGACGGTAGTGAAGTCTACGAGCGCTGCCGAGAGCTCGACTGCCCGCCGTTCACCCTTGTCGCCATCGGAGGACTCGATTGGAATCGCGAGTTGAGCCCCTGGGAATGTGAGGGAACTATACGAGATGCCGAGCCCTTTGGCGGACAGGCTGCTGGTTTTCTTGACGAGTTGTTGAAGCAGATAATCCCCCAGGCCGAATCATCGCTCCCGCAACCACCCGCCTGGCGCGGCGTTGCCGGCTACTCGTTGGCGGGCCTCTTTTCGCTTTGGGCCCTCTGGCAGACCGGTACCTTTGACCGCGCCGCAAGTGCATCGGGGTCGCTGTGGTTCCCCGGCTTTATCGACTACGCGCGAGAGCGCACGATGACAGCCACGCCCGACGCCGCCTATCTGTCGCTCGGTAAAAAGGAAACCAAGACGCCCAACCGCATGATGCGGCACGTACTCGACGATACGCGTGCGATGGAAGAGCTGTTTATCGAGCATGACATTCCAACAACGCTGGAGCTCAACCCCGGCAACCACTTTGCCCAAACTGACCTGCGCATGGCGCGCGGCATCCACTGGATACTGACGCATTAAAAATGGCGTCCACGCGTACATACGCATGGATGCCATTTTTAATTTGGCTGAACGCAGCTACTATTCGGCAGTCTCCTCAAGCTCGGAAGTATCGAACTCAAAGTCATTACCGGGCAGGATGGCGTTGAGCACAATGCCCACCAGCGAGCCCACGGCAAGGCCCGAAAGCGAAATCGTCACGCCGCCCAGCTCCAGCACGATGGCACCGGCGGTACTGTAGGCAATGCCGAGCGAAAGCACGAGCACCAAAGCCGCAACCAGCACATTGCGGTTGTTCTGGAAATCAACCTGATTCTCGATAAGGTTGCGAACGCCCACGGCACTGATCATGCCGTAGAGCACGAGCGACACGCCGCCGATTACACACGCCGGCATAGCAGCGATCACAGCAGCAAACTTGGGGCAGAACGAAAGCACGATGGCGCAGCAGGCGGCAATGCGAATCACGCGCGGGTCGAACACGCGCGTCAGGGCAAGCACGCCGGTGTTCTCGCCATACGTCGTATTGGCGGGGGCGCCAAAAAGCGATGCCAAGATGGTCGCCAGGCCATCGCCGAGCAAGGTACGGTGCAGACCGGGATCGGCAATGTAATTGCGTTCGCAGGTAGAGCCAATGGCGGAGATATCGCCGATATGCTCGATCATAGTTGCAAAGGCCAGCGGCATGATGGTGATGATGGCCGTCGTGGCAAGACCGCTATCGAACTGCGGTCCAAAGAGCGCAAACACGGTGTTGTCCCACACGACGGGCAAGCCAACCCAGGGGGCAGCTGCGACGCCAGAGAAGTCGACCTCACCCAACGCAGCCGCAACGGCATAGCTCACCACCACGCCCAGCAGAATCGGCACGATCTTGACCATGCCGCGGCCCCAGATGTTGCAGATGATGATCACGGCCACAGCGATAACGGCGACAAGCCAGTTGGTCTGACAGTTGGCAATGGCAGAGCTCGCTAGGATCAGGCCGATGGAAATGACGATGGGGCCGGTCACCACCGGCGGAAAGAAGCGCATGACACGTTTGGCGCCAAATGCGCGGAACAGCGCCGCCAGCACCGGATAGAGCAGGCCGGCGCAGGCAACGCCCAGGCAAGCGTAGGGCAAAAGCTCGGCCTCGCCGTTGGGTGCAATGGCGGCATAACCCGCGATAAAGGCAAACGACGAGCCCAGAAACGCGGGCACCTTACCACGCGATAGAAAATGAAACAGCAGCGTGCCGATGCCGGCGAACAGAAGCGTCGCCGAAACGGAAAGGCCGGTGAGCACGGGCACGAGCACCGTGGCTCCGAACATCGCAAACATGTGTTGCAAACCCAACACGAACATGCGCGGGCGGCCGAGCGATGATGCATCGTAGATGGCATCGGTGACGGCGGGCGTCGAGGATTGGGACATGGAAGTCCTTTCATGATGGAAGGGCGATCAGGCATATCGGATAACCTGCCCGAACGATACGATCCGGACCATTGTACGTGATACGTCATGTCTCGCGCGCGCCGTCACCTGCAAGCGGTAGCGTTACTTCCAAACGCGCTCGGCAATGCGCTTGACCAGCGCGATCTTTGCCCACTGTTCGTCCTCGGTCAGCTTGTTGCCAATCTCGCAGCTGGCAAAGCCGCACTGGGGCGACAGGTACAGGTTCTCGAGCGGCACATACTTTGCGGCCTCGTGGATACGTTCGACGATAACGTCCTCGTCCTCAAGCTCAGCCGCCTTGGTGGTCACCAGACCCAGCACGACCTTCTTGCCGGGAGCAACGTACTTGAGCGGCTCAAAGCCACCGGCGCGTGGCGTATCGAACTCAAGGTAGAACGCGTCAACGTTCTCATGTACGAACAGGTACGGCGCAATGGGATCGTAACCACCCTCGAAGGCATACGTGGAGTGATAGTTGCCGCGGCACACGTGCGTGTTGATAACCAGATCGTCGGGCTTGCCCGCGATGGCGGCATTGTTGAGCGCCACGCCCAGCTCGCTCACCTTTTGCAGGTCAACCGGGCTCATGCCGGCCTTGGACACAAAGTCGGTATCGCAATAGATGCCCCAGGTGCAGTCATCAAATTGGATGTTGCGGCAGCCTGCTGCGTACAGGTCGGCGATCACCGTGCGATAAGCGGCCGCAATGGCGTCGGCAAGTTCCTCATCGGTCTTATAGACAGCGCGCAGGCTCTCCTGCTGGCCGTCGCAGCGATCGAGCGTGACCTCAGAGAACGTCTGGATCGGCGCCGGAATGGTCTGGCGTGCGACCTGGCCCTCCCCCTCAAGCGCCTTGACGAACTTAAAATGCTCGACGAACGGGTGGTTCTCGCCGCTAATGGGACCAGTAACCACGGCGGTGTCGGCCGTCGTCTCCTCATCATGGAACATATAACCCGTGCGTGAGGTGCGGCGCTCAATGCCGTTAAGGCCCCACATAAAATCGAGGTGCCAGTAGCTGCGGCGGAACTCGCCATCGGTGATCACCTGCAGGCCGGCGGCCTTCTGCTTGGCCACCAAATCGCGAATGGCATCGTCCTCGACGGCCTTAAGGCCGGAAGCGTCGAGTTTACCCGCGACATAGGCGGCACGGGCGTCCTTTACAGCCTGCGGACGAAGAAAGCTGCCGACGATATCGGCGCGAAACGGCGCGTTCGGTTGAATCGAAGTGCTCATAGATATCTCCCTTTGCATTGGTTGCTTTACCGGGACAGAGTATGAGCGCTCATATGACCATCGTAAAATATACGTTTATAACAGTTTGATATAGATGTTTCCTATATCAGTCTGGACTGTCATAAAGAGACTTGAACCGTGCGGAGCACAGCAGCCTAGATATGCTGACGAATCGCGTCGATATAGGCCCGACCGTAGCGCGTAAGCGTCGTGTTCTTGCGCGTGATGATGCCAATCTCCATGTACTCGTCCACGTCGAGCGGAATCGAGATAATGCCGGGGCCGTTGAGCTCGTGGCTGATCACGCCCGAGCATACCGTGTAGCCGTTGAGGCCCATGGCCAAATTGAACAACGTCGCACGGTCGCGCACGCGGATATTTTTGCGACGCTCGAACGTCGAGGTCAGCTCCTCGGAATAGTAAAACGAGTTGTAGCTGCCCTGCTCGTAGGACAGGAACGGGTAGTCTTCCAGATCCTCGAGCGTCACGCTGGAGCGGTCCGCCAGCGGATGGTCGGCGCAGACGAAGACATGCGGCGTGGCGCAGAAGAGTCCTTCGAACACGAGCTCGTTGGCCACCAGCATGCGCTCGATGACCTCGCGGTTGTGCTCGGACAGATATAGGATGCCCAGCTCGCTTTTCATGTGCGCGACATCCTCGATAATCTCGTGGGTCTGTTCCTCGCGCAGGGTAAAGTCGTAGCGCGCGGCATCGAACTCGCGGATCACGTCGACAAACGCGTTGACGGCAAAGGAATAATGCTGGCAGCTCACACTAAAGTGCGGCACCTGCTCGGATGCGCCCTTGTACTTGCCCTCGAGCAGGTCGGCCTGGTCGAGTACCTGGCGCGCATAGCCCAAGAAGGTCTCGCCTTCCTCGGACACAATGACGCCCTTGTTGGTGCGCTCAAAGATGTGCACACCCATCTCGTTTTCGAGATCGCGAATCGACGCGGTAATCGAAGGCTGCGACACAAAGAGCCGGCGCGAGGCCTCGGTAATGCTGCCGCATTCGGCAACTTTGACGACATATCTGAGCTGCTGGAGCTTCATGGCTGTCTCCTTAGCTGTTAGTGAGATTCGCGTCGGCAGTACCCGGCAGGCGCATAAACGGCGGCATCTCCCCCGTCGCGGCGCAGGCGGCAATCTGATGCAGGACTCCGGCGACCGCATCATCCACCGCGGCGCCGATATGCCAGCGCGCGGCAGCCGTGACGGCCTCGTTGGCATTGGCGACTGCAACGGAGTTGGGAACGGCATCGATCATGGGCAGATCGTTATCGGAATCGCCAAATACGGCCACCTCGTCGGGCGTCAGGCTCAAGGCGCGCGCCAGCTCCAGCGCAGCGCAGCCCTTGTCCCAACCATCCGGAAGGATGTCGAACAGGCGCACTCGGTTGTTGGGAAACACAAGCGAGAGTTCCGGCACCTCAACGGCAACGCGCTCGCGTAGCTCCGCGAGCTCCTCACGCGAACGGGCACTCCAGATATTCGCCTTAAACACCGGCGCGCCATCGACGACGGGACGACACGGGGCCTCTTCGCCTTTGAGCCACGCATTGCCGCCCGACTCCATAGCGCGACGCACACGCTCGGGATTGCTCGTCACGCAATAGGCATCGTTGCCCCAAAAGTCATCGCCCAGGCTGTAGACTTTTAGAAATGTATCGTCGGTCTCTTGCTCCAGATAGTCAGCCAAACGCATCAGAGCATCGTTGTCGATTGCGCGCGAAGCGACTACTTCGCCGTCGACAAACATCACCTGGCCGTTACAGAACGCACCGGTCGAAAAACACTCGGAACGGTTTTTGAACATCCAGCCCATCGCGGACGGCTGACGACCCGAAACCGGCCCAAAGTGCAGACCCGCCGCCTGCATGGCATGAACACCCTCAATGGCGTAGTCGCTGGCGCCGTCATGCCCGGCTGGAATCAGTGTATCGTCCATATCGGTCAGCACAAGTTTAATCATAAGGCCCCCATTCGTATCGGTCCTACCTATTGTAACGACCTGCCAAAATAAACCTGTCCCTTTTTGGCAGGTGCGCTAGTATAGGGAACAACAGATTCGATGCGGGAGTGCCGGCGGTGCAAACCACAAGGCTGAGAGGGCATGGGGCCCAATCCTTTGAACCTGTCAGTTAATGCTGGCGTAGGGAGCATGCCGCCTTTACAGGGGCGCTGTCTATGCACAGCGCCCCTTTTCTATGCCAAGGAGGCATGTGCAGTGATTGATTCGGAACAGCTTAAGCAACATATGGTCAAGGCCGTAGAGGAAATTCGCGCCACCAATCCGATGGCCGGCTCCATCACCAACACGGTGACGATCGACTTTGTCGCCAACGCACAGCTCGCCGTGGGCGGATCGGCCGCCATGGTCTATCTGCCCGACGAGGGCGAAGCGCTCGTTGCCGGCGGCGGCGCCATCTATCTCAACATGGGCACGCTCTTCCCTATCTACGAGCAGACGATTCCCCGCGCGGCGAAGGCGGCACACGACGCCGGCAAGCCCTGGGTGCTCGATCCGGTGGGCCTGGGTATCGGCAGCCTGCGCACCCAGCTGGTAAACGAGCTCAAGCAGTACAAGCCCGCCATCGTGCGCGGCAACGCCTCCGAGATTATCGCACTCGCCGGCCTGTGGGGTCTTGAGGGCGAGGCGGCTGATCTGAGCCGCGTGCGTGGTGTCGATACCACCGACACGGTCGACGCCGCCCGCGATGCCGCCGTGGCGCTCGCTCGCCACACCGGTGGCGCCGTTGTGGTCTCGGGCGAAGTCGACCTAATCACCGACGGCACGACGGTGGCCAAGTCTCACGGCGGCAGCCCGCTCATGTCCAAGATCACCGGCTGCGGCTGCTCGCAGGGCGGCGTGCTGGCCGTGTATGCCTGCGCCGCCGACCCGTTTACGGCAGCCGTCTGCGGCACCGCCGTCTACAACGTGGCCGGCACGCGTGCCGCCGCTGTCGCCGACGCCCCGGCAAGCTTTAAGGTCGCCTTTATCGACGAGCTCTACCGCGCAACCGCCCAAGACATCGCCGATAACCGACTCGAGCTCGAGGAGGCATAGGCCATGTCCGAGCCCGCAACCAATGCCGGCATGAACACGCTCGTCGCCGTGGCCATCGCCCCGTGCGGCACCGGCGATGAGCTATCCGCCGAGGTCGCCGAGGTCGTGCGTGTCATTCGCGAGAGCGGCCTGCCCAACCGCACCACCTCCATGTTCACCGAGATCGAGGGCGACTGGGACGAGGTCATGCAGGTCGTGCGCGACGCAACCTTTGTGTTGGCGAGCAAGGGCATCCGCACCGAAGTCGTGCTCAAAGCCGATATTCGACCCGGATTTACCGACACCATGACCGGCAAACTCGAGCGCATGGAAGCGCAGATCAAAAAGCAGGAGGAAGCACGATGAGCATCCGCGACAACCTTGATATCTCGGCCTATCTGGTACTCGGCCCCGAAAACACCCTCGGGCGTCCCGTGGGCGATGTGGTGGCCCAGGCGCTCGACGCCGGCTTTACCTGCATTCAGGTGCGCTCCAAGGTGGCAAGCGCCCGCGAGATCATTGCGCTGACCGGCGACGCCGCGCAGGCAATCGCGCAGGCCGGCAAGACCGGTCAGGTCGCCCTGCTGATCGACGACCGCCTTGACTGCGTACTCGCCGCACGCGAGCAGGGTATTGCCGTCGACGGCGTGCACGTGGGTCAGAGCGATATTCCCGTCGAGGTCTGCCGCAAGCTGTTGGGCCCCAACGCCATCGTGGGCCTTTCGGCCCGCTGCGAGGAGATGCTCGAGTACGTCAAGACCGCCGACATGAGCCTGGTCGACTACCTGGGCGTGGGGCCGCTCCACGAGACCGAGACCAAGCGCGACTGCGGACGCGCGGCCGACGGCTCCATCATCACCAAGAGCTTTGAGGACCTGGCCGCCCTCCATGCGGCAAGCCCCGTGCCCATCGTAGTGGGCGGCGGCGTCAAGACGGCCGACCTGCCGCAGCTCAAGGCCACCGGCGTCGATGGCTTCTTTGTGGTAAGCGCCATCTGCAGTGCCGACGACCCCCACGCCGCCGCCAAGGAACTCGTCGATACCTGGCAGCAGGCATAGGCATAGGCCAAGCAGCTGATCCGCAGCCTCATATCTTCAATAGCGAAAAGCGCATCCCGGTTCGAACGTCCATTCCGGGATGCGCTTTCCGCATGCGGCCCTTACCCCGCCAGATATGCTTCCAACGCCGGCAAAGTCGCCTCTGCATCGTGGCGACCGATCTGATAGATGCGCTCGAGCTCATCGGGCTCGCGGCACAGCGACGGCACCTTCACCGATTCGCTCGGCCGCACCACAAAGATTTCGCCGGCAGCCTCACGACGTGCCAAGTCATCGAGTGTGGCATTGTAGACCTCATGCCGATGCTCAAGCGCTGCGACAAACTCCGGATAGTGACGGAACACGCGACGCAGCATGGGCATCACGCCGTTGGGCTGCTTCACAAAGCCCGCCGGCTGCGTGAGCACCACGATATTGCGGTCATACCCCCGCGCAAACAACCAAGCGCTGGGAATAGAATCAGCCACGCCGCCATCCAGGTACTTATGCCCGTCAATAGCAACGGGACGCGTCGCCACAGGAATAGCAGACGACGCCCGGATCCACTCGATATCGCGCTCGTCGCCATACGGCAAATCGTGATAGACAGCCTTGCCCGTCTCGATATCGGTACACACGCACGTAAATCGCATGGGGCAGGCGCGATACGCCTCCAAGTCGATGGGATCGCGCTCGATAGGCACCTCGTGATAGGCAAAATCGGCATTGAACATGTCGCCGGTCCGCAACCAGCTTGCTACACCCGCATAGCGCTTATCGGCGCAATAGGCCTTGTTGTAGCGAATAGCACGACCAATCTGGCGCGATTTAAAGTTGTAGCCAAACGCCGCGCCCGCCGAGACACCCACCATATGGTCGCAGGTCAAACCGTGCTCCATCCAAACGTCGAGCACGCCCGCCGTATACATACCGCGATAGCCGCCTCCCTCGAGTGCCAGCCCCACCGTGCGCGTCGTATCCGGCTGTGCCATGCGACCATCTCCGTTCCTGCGTTTTAAACCGGGACAAGTATACCCGTCAACATATATCGTCTCAGTCGCATTTTTATCGAGCATCGCATCGTCGCGCTACCGCTTGTCGAATAATAGCCGTCCACAGTATGTGCACCCATATCCCCGCGCTCGAGGAAAGCGGCTTTGTGGTGGCGCTCGACAAGTACATTTGGCAGATTGTGCCCGTCGACGGCGATCATGGGCGCAGTCGCAGATTATGGCATCGATGCTCGACATGGCCAGCTCGCTCGACCTACCCGTCGTGGTCGAAGGCGTCGAGACAAATGAGCAGGCGAACATGCTACGACAAATGGGAGCCCGCCACGCTCAGGGCTTCCTCTACTACCGCCCCATGCCGGCGAAGGATTTTGAGGCATTGCTCGATGGTGGCAATAACAACTGATACGCTCGCGCGCAAAACGCCACCGCCGAAGGGGGCATTTGTCCCCATTGGCTAACTTATATCCCCAATTCAAGTCGAATTGGGGATATGATACAAACCGTTGTTCCGCCCAAGGAGGTTATCCATCATGAACGAGTCGTATCGCATGGGCGAGCAATCGATTATTGCCTATCTTCAGCGACTTGCGAATGGCATCTCGACCGCCGAACTCGATGTTGCCGCGCTGCCCGTTGGACTACGCGCCGTTGGTGAGCAACTGCAAAAGACGCATGCCATCCTGCAACAAGAGCGCCAGCTGCTTGAGTGCAACGCCTATATCGATTCGCTCACCAACTTGGGCAACCGCAGCGGACTCGACCGTCACGTCGAGCAGCTCTGGCGCAAAGGCGACCCCTTCACCTGCGCCTATATTGACATCGACCATCTCAAGCATTGCAATGATAGGTTTGGCCACGCCGAAGGCAATCGCTATATTCTGAGCATCTGCCGCACGCTCTCCGAAACCCTGGAGCACGATGAGATGCTGTTCCGTATCGGTGGAGACGAGTTTGTGCTCATCTCGCCCTCCGCAAACGAGACTGAACTCGAGCAGCGCTTGGAGCAGGTGCGTGCCGGGCTGGTCGAGGCGAGCTCAGGTGGCAAGGCGCCCATGATCGCCAGCTTTAGCTTTGGCTGCTCGCGCGTCGATCCACTTGCTGGCGACACGCGTCGCCAGATGACGATGGACGCCGATCGCAAAATGTATCGCTATAAGCTTATGCATCGTGTGCAGCAACCGAAAGACAATGACGCGCCGCTACACCCAATTGCCCTGCAGCTTCCATGCAACGACCGCGTATTCCAAGCGATCTCCATGAGCTCCGAGACGCGCTATCCGTTTATCCTCAATCTCGATACGGGTGAATCGCAATGGTCGATCAACGCCGTGCGCGATTTTGACCTGCCTTCCCAGCATCCTTTTAACTCGGTCGACATGTGGCTTGCCTGCGTTCATCCCGAGGACCGCGACAACGTACGCGCCGAGCTCGACATGGTGATAAACGGCACGTGGCACTTCCACTACATGCAGTATCGCGTGATGGATGCCACCGGAAAATACGCGCTTTGCGACTGCACGGGCTACCGCTTGGACGGCACCGATACCGAGCCCAGCATGTATGTGGGCATTATCATCAACCGAAGCTTGGCAGATACGACTGATTCCGTAACCGGCCTGGGCGATATTCACGCCCTGGTCAACGCCATTGGCGAAATGCGTCGCGTGGCGCGCGAGGCAGGCTTTATTGCCATTAAGGTCGACGATATCGCCGAGGTCAATGCCCGCTTTGGATTCGATGCAGGCGACCGCGTGCTCGCCGAAAGCGCCGCCTGCCTTATGGAATGCTCGCGCGGCAAGGGTCGCCTGTTCCGCTCGACGGGGCCGACATTCGTGGCGCTTTTCGACGACTTTGATCCCGAAGAGACCGACGCGATCGCAGAAGAAATCGAGCGGTTCCTGGGTTCTCCCGTGCTCATCGGCTCGCTTGAATATCAGCCACCCATTCGTGTGGCGACGCTTCATCTGGACGCTGTCGATCGACAGCCCGTTTCCATTTTGAACGAGCTCAAAGCGTTGCTCGGGAAAGCCGTGCAGGTGCCAGGTACCAAACTGGATTAGCGCCGCGCCCGAGCAGCCGCCCCCATCGTGCGATAATCCTCTGCAGAAGTCACCGACAGCAGAGGGAGTTTGTGATGAAGGTTCTTTTGGTCAATGGCAGCCCCAAGGCAAACGGCAACACCGCCCGCGCACTCGCCGAGATCGCCGAGCAGCTCAATACCGAAGGCATTGATACCGAGGTGTTTCAGCTGGGCGCCAAGCCCATTCGCGATTGCATCGGTTGCGGCCAGTGCGGCAAGCTTGGCGGTCGCTGCACCTTTGGTGACGACGTGGTGAACGAGCTCATCGCTGCCGCCGAGCAGGCAGATGGCTTTGTCTTTGGCTCACCTGTCTACTATGCGCACCCCAGCGGCCGCATCCTTTCGGCCCTCGATCGCGCCTTCTATGCAGGCGGGCATGCCTTTGAGCACAAACCCGGCGCCGCAGTCGCCGTCGCCCGTCGCGGCGGCACGTCGACCACCTTCGATGTACTCAATAAGTACTTCACCATTAAGCAAATGCCCGTGGTTGCTTCCACCTACTGGAACAACGTGTTTGGCCGCGTGCCCGGCGACGCCGATGGAGATGCCGAGGGCCTTGCCACCATGCGAAACATCGGCAAAAACATGGCGTGGCTCCTCCGCTGCATCGAGGCAGGACAGGCCGCCGGCATCAACGCACCCGAAGCCGATCGCGCAACGACCAACTTCATCAGGTAGAACGGCGGAACATGAATATCCAGATTTTTGGCACCAAAAAGTCCTTCGATACCAAGAAGGCTCAGCGCTTTTTTAAGGAGCGCCGCATTAAGGTGCAGTTTATCGACCTAAAGGAAAAGGAGATGAGCAAGGGCGAGCTCACGAGCGTGATGCAGGCAGTTGGCGGCATCGACAAGCTGCTCAACCCCAAAGCCAAGGACGAGGAGACGCTCGCGCTCATTCAGCACCTCACCCCTAGTCAGCGCTTCGACAAGCTGCTCGAGAACCAGCAGGTCTTGGCCGAGCCCATCGTGCGCAACGGCAAAAAGGCCACCGTCGGTTATTGCCCCGATGTTTGGGGAGCCTGGGAGTAGCTTGTGTTATTTGCCGGCGCGTGGGTATAAGAGCAGGCGTTTGGCATAAGATTCAACTGTAAGCCATGTCTAACAAAGGAGGGCACATGCCCAACAAACCCGTGAAGATCATCATGCTTACCGGATACCTCGGTGCCGGCAAGACCACGCTGCTCAACCACATCCTCGCTAACGACGGCGGCATCCGCGCCGCCGTGATCGTCAACGATATCGGCGAGATCAACGTCGACGCCAGCCTCATCGCCGACGGCGGCCTTTCCGAGACCGACGACCTCATCCCGCTCACCAACGGCTGCATCTGCTGCACGCTTTCGGACGACCTGGCCAACCAGCTGCAGGGCATCGCCGATTCGGGCGACTTCGATTACATCATCATCGAGGCATCGGGCATTTGCGAGCCTATCCCCATCGCCTACACCATCTCGAGCTTCTGCGACGAGGCCAAGGTGGGCGGCGAGCCTAAGCTTGCGCTCGACAACATCGTGGCCGTGGTCGACTGCGCCCGCATGTACGACGAGTTCAACGGCGGTCGCGACCTGCTGGCCGAGGATATCGACGAGGACGACATCGAAAGTCTGCTCATCCAGCAGATCGAGTTCTGCTCCACGCTGATCCTCAACAAGACCGATACCGTGAGCCCCGAGCAGATCGCCGAGCTCAAGGCCATCGTGCGCAGCCTGCAGAAAGACGCCGTGATCGTCGAGGCCCAAAACGGCGAGGTCCCCATGGAGGAGCTGCTCGACACCGACCGCTTCGACTTTATGCGCGCCTACAACTCCGCCGCTTGGATCGAGGCCATGGAGCATCCCGAGGAGCACGACGACCCCGAGGTGCTCGAGTACGACATCGAGACCTTTGTGTACTCGCGCCGTAAGCCGTTTGACCTGCAGAAGTTCACCGATTTTGTTGAGCAGGAGTGGCCCGACGAGGTCATCCGCGTCAAGGGTCCGCTGTGGCAGACCGGCAATCCGGACATGTGCTACATGTTTGAGCAGGCCGGCCACCAGATGCGCCTGATGGAGAACGGCCTGTTTGTCGACTCGGCGCCCGAGGGCGAGAAGCAGAAGATCATCAACGAGAACCCCGAGATCATGCAGATTTGGGACGACGAGACGGGCGACCGCATGACGAGCCTATGCATCATCGGCCGTCACATGGACAAGGATGCGCTCATCGCCTCCCTCGACGCCTGTCTGACCGATTGGCACCGCGCCTAGGTTTATCCAAGCGGACATTTTTCCGCCTACGTAATCGCCAAACCACCACGAAGGTGCCTGTCCCCTTCGTGGTGGTTTTTCGTTCTGAGCCAAGGAGATTCATGTTCAACATTGTGCTGTATGCGCCCGAGATTCCGGCCAATACGGGCAATACCGGCCGCACCTGCGTGGTCACCGGTGCCCGCCTGCATCTGGTGGAGCCGCTGGGGTTTTCACTCGATGACAAGACGGTGCGTCGCGCCGGACTGGGCTACTGGCAAAACTTGGACGTGACGACCTATGCCGACTGGGAGGATTTCCTTGCGCGCAACGGCCTCTCCCCCGCTGACGAACGCCTGCATCTGCTGACCAAAAAGGCACGCCGCACCTATGCGCAGAGTACCTACCGCGATGGCGACTACTTGGTCTTTGGCAGCGAGAGCTCGGGCATTCCCGAGCCACTGCTTGCCGCAGCGCCCGAGCGCTGCGAGCGCATCCCAATGCTGCGCGATTGCGACTCGCTCGACAACGCCGATGCCTGGGAGGCTCATGAGGAATCACTCGGGCATACCGAGGACAACCACGAAGCCATCCTTCAACAGGATATCTGCGGCAACTTCGTCAACCCGGACGACTACCGCATCAGCGCGCTCAACCTCTCCAACAGCGCCGCCATCGTCCTCTACGAAGCCCTGCGCCAGACAGGCTTTCCGGGAATGTGACAAAGGGGCAGCCCCTTTGTCACATTCTCACATCAGAATTCAACTTCGAATACAAATGACTGCCGGAGTTCTCGCTTAGCTTGGCTTGTCAGGCTCGAATTCGCCCTTATGTTCAGCTTGCTGCACGCCTCGTCGATAGCCATAGCAAGTGATACAGACATGGTCATGGTCGTTTCGCTTTTCAATTCGACCCGATAGCTCTTCGCCTTGTTTTTATCCTCTCCACCGCATCTCGTCTCGATTAACAAGAGAATATCTGAGTCATGGGCATACCAATGGAGCTCAGGGCGCTGTGGAACCATGTCACCCTCGAATTCCTGTGTAAACAGAATTTTCTTCTCATTCCTCGTTGAATCGTTCGAGGAACCGTCGATTCGAACCGAGCCCTTCTTTCCCGCCTTGACATCTCCCTTAATCTGGTGACCTCGCCGAATTTCCTCGTACTCCGTCACCTCCAGCTTGCAGCGCTTCGCGCCAAGCATGAACGCGATCCGCCTCAACTCGGCCATCTTGTCTTGTTGCATGGTTGCGAAATAAGAGTCAAGGTCAACAAAGCGAGACCGATCAAAAGCATCTATGTAATATGTGGAATAAAGAGATGGTTTAGGATAGAAAGACAGCTCACTATCCCCGATTGCCTCGCGGTACAGATTAAAAATCTGCGTACCCTTAACAGTATCCAGCCAACCAATAGCATCCCTACAGACGTCGATGCCCCGGCGCTCGTTTCCGTCAACAATTCGAATCATGTTCGGCAAATGGAATGAAGGGCTCTGATAGGTCTCTTTGGTTACCGGCCTGTATCTATTGAGCTGCTGCTGGTATGCCCAATCGTTGACCGCATCACCGATATCCGCAGCAGCACCAGCCGCACCATCGGCCGCATCAGCAATAGCTGCCAAGGCGTCATCGGCCATCGGAGTTGCAGCACGCATTGCACCATCGGCAACTTTCTGTACGATTGCAACCGCGCCCGCCATCGCGCTTCCGGCGCCATCAACCAACCCGGCAGCGGCCTTACGGATATCAAAGCCCTGCTTATGTCGCGGCAGCTCCTCCCTTTCGGCAACAACGGCCAGATCGTCTTTATCCTCCATGATGACCTCCTATTTCCGATAGTCGAAATCAACCGTATATTCATCGCCAAATGCCGAGTTGAAGGTAGTGTCGAGAAAGGTGGTGTAGTGCCCGATCAGAAGCGAGCCGGCCTCAGCGATCTGCTGCCGTTTATTTGACATGCTATTCACCCTACTTAAACACGACGCTAACATCGACATCGTCGCCGCATAGGGCTTTGACCTGTTTTTCGATAAGGGCGCAGGCTCTATCATCAGATTCTTGGAGCATATTGCTTTCCTTGACCTTCTTGGTCTGCTCTTTCTTTGCCTGTTTCAATAACGTGTTTAGATCATCCGTGCTTACTTGATTCCAGTTAAGAAAACCATTGTCCTCAACATATTTCTTAAGCGTATTGGGGTCTGTCGAGAACGAGGTGATCTCCGAGTGAGGCAGTATAACCTTTACGCTCTTGACCTCTGAATTCTTATCGGCCATATTAGCCCGTACGATTGTAACCTTCATCTTATCGGCATTGATCCCGATGTCAGCCTTGCCGTCAATCGTTGCGACATATCGCTTAGACGTAAAGGGGTTTTCCCACCCAAGCGGATTGCCCGCCTCATCAATTGAAAGCAGCTGGGTGAAGTTGTACTCGTACGTCACGAGCTTAACGACTGGCGTGATCTCCTCGCGAATCGAATCATCGCTGATCGTTGTAGGATTACGCGTCAATGACATCCAGATATCCCAGGCAACCGCTAGAACCGTAACAACGACTAACCCGCCAAAGGCAACCTTTTGCGGTATCGTTGTAAGAAATTTTGTTTTTGCCATCCTGTTTCACCTTTCCTTTATTGCCCCGACGTTCCCATCATCTTCCAGCGCGAGCATGATGGCACGAATCATTCCGTCAACGGCTCAATGCAAAGCGCGACCGTTCAAAGAAAACGGCCGCGCTTTCTTTTCAATTCCCTCGAACTATTCCTTGACGCTGCAACCCGACACCGTCGGCGCAACCCTCGAAGCGTCGACCTCGCTCATCACCTCAAACTTCACCTTCTCGCCAGGCGCCCAGGCAGATGTATCTGCGTAGCATTCTTCCGCCCTCACACCATCGGCATCGTAAAGGGCAACGTTTAGATATATGTTTTCGAACGATATGTCAGAGGTGTTTTCGACGATTGCAGTGTACGTATAGAGGCCGTAGCCATCGTCACTTTTCTCAAAGGTCGCCGATGAGACCAGGCCGTTGATAACCTCATCGTTATGCGTCTTCTCCTCTACGGTCCTACCGTTCTTAATCAGCTCGTCAAACTCATCTTGATACTCGTCATCGACTGTTAAGTCATATCGATCAACCAGTTTCTTAAGCTGTGCGGATCGTGCGTCGTAGGCCTTTTCCCATTCCTCGTAGTACTTAGAATCAGATTCCGCATACTTCTTGGTAACATCAAGCTGATCGTCAAGCAGGTTGAGATAGGCGATGACATCTTCCTGCATCTTAGCGTCTTTAAAAGGCGCCTTTTTGAGTTCTTTGTCGTTATCGATCTCGGTTTTAATTATCTCTTTTCGCACTTTATTCGAGCTTAGATCAGCATCTTCTCCAAGCGATTCGATATAATCCGACCGCTTTTGATAACCTTGAGCGATCACAGCCATTGCACGGTCATCGGCATAATCAGGTTCATCGTTTTTCTTCTCAGACTGCGAACAGCCGCTCAGCAGAAGCGCCCCACAAAACACCATCGCAAATAGCGCGGTCACCAGAGCTATTCCATAACGCCTTTTCATTTCGTCCTCCTTTAAATACAAAACACGATATCTAGCCCCTCGTCAAAAAGCAGACGAATTGGCAACGCGGTGGCACTATTTGGTTCAAGGGCGTGAACTGGACAAACATCGAGGGAAGGAGTGAGCTCTGTTCAATAAACTCCCCTCGTCAAAATGTCTAGCTAAAGAAGACGGACAGACGACGAACGGTCAAAACTAGTCGCGTCCGCCCGTCTCCAACGATCGAATGTCGATGCGCTGACGTTCAAAAGCGCAGCAGCCTCTCGCCTCGTAACCTCACCCCCTTCGAATAATTTGATGACATCGCGATAGCTATCTGGGCGTTCGAATGCCGGCCTTCCAAATTTCACGCCACGCAAACGCGCCGACGCGATGCCCTCCGCCTGGCGTTGCTTGATGTTTTCGCGCTCTAGCTGCGCCACATAGCTCAAGATCTGAAGAACCAGATCCGCCATGAACGTTCCCGTGATGCCATCGGGCTGCTCGCGCGTATCGAGCAGCGGCATATCAAGCACTACGATGGCAGCGTTCCTATCCACCGTGATACGCCGCCATTCATCGAGGACTTCACGGTAATTGCGACCCAAACGATCGATACTTTTGATCACGAGAACGTCACCCTCGCGCAGCCTGCGAAGAAGACGCTGGTACTGGGGACGTCTAAAGTCCTTACCGCTTGCCTTGTCAGCATAAATCTGGCTCTGCTGCACGGGAAACCTTCCCACTCCACAGCGCGTCCAACTGGCGGTCTAGGTTCTGGTCCGCAGTAGAAACACGCGCATACCCAAAGATTCGATTGTCCATAATTGCCCCTATCGGCTACCTCTTGGCAGCATCAGCTCAAACGAGAGCCCACTCACTATAGGGCGTGCAAATTTCGCGAATGGGTTGAGGTCATTTTGGCCCTCAGACATAAGCTATTCAAGCGCTATGCCGACAGATGCTGGCTTTTATTTTGAATGTGACAAAGGGACAGTCCCTTTGTCACATTGATGCACCAAATAACGAGCCATCGTTTTTAATCAGAATTAACTAGAATAAAATGAAGTTAAACGGAGGTGTGAAAGGAGAGCTTGTGGAATATCTCGAGAACCCGTTTACCCCCAGTTTTGGTGAGGTTCCTGCTCATCTCGCTGGCAGACAACAGATTATTCGGGATTTGGACCGTGCCTTCTTGAGTCAGCGCAGGCGCCCGGAATTGACCTCGATCTTCTCAGGCGCGCGTGGAACCGGCAAAACCGCTCTCATGTCGTCGCTTGCGACAAGGGCGGAATCCCACGGCTGGATTGCCGTAAAGACGACCGCGCTCCCGGGAATGCTTGAGGAAATCGAGTTCGGGGCGAAACGTGCTGCAGGCCATCTCATCGACCCGTCTAACGACTTCGAAGTAACCGGTCTCGGAATTGCACCATTCGGCAGCATCGAGGTCAATCGCGTTCATGATGTCTCAACCTGGCGCTATCGCATGAGCGACATCATCGACCAACTCAACGAGGCGGGCACCGGACTGCTCGTCACGGTTGATGAGGTCGATCCGACGCTCGACGAGATGATTCAGCTCGCGGCCACGTATCAGCACTTTGTGACCGATGGGAAACGCGTCGCCCTGCTCATGGCGGGACTTCCCAATAACGTCTCGACGTTGCTGAACCACAAGACGGTCTCGTTCCTTCGTCGCGCCCAGCAATATCATCTGGGGCGTATCGCCGACCACGATGTACGTGAGGCCCTAATCCGAACGATCCAAGAAAACGATCGCCTGGCAGATGCCGAGGGAATCGACAAAGCCGTTCGCTCGATTTCGGGCTTTCCCTTCCTTTTGCAGCTTGTGGGTTACCGCGCCTGGGATCTCACGAGCAACTCGAGGGAAATATCGTCTCGCGACTTTGACCAGGGAATCAAAATCGCACGCGACGAAATGGACGACCGGATCCTCGCGGCGACCTATCGGGAACTCACTGCAGAGGACAAGCGATTTCTCATCGCCATGCTCGATGACGAGGAAGAGTCCACCACCGCCGACCTTGTCGAGCGCCTTAAGCGTTCGCCACAACAGGTCTCCCGCTACCGACGCCGCATGATAGACGCAGGCATTATTGGGGAACGCGGGCGCGGTCTCGTTGCTTTTGAATTACCGTTCTTCCGTGACTATCTCGCCGCTCAATGCGTGAAATAGGTACCAATGTGACAAAGGAAACTGTCCCTTTGTCACATTCGGTTAGAGGTAGCGACCGGTGATGCTTGCGGAGCAGGCTGCAATGTCGCCCGGCGTGCCGGTGCAGACGATTTGCCCGCCGGCGTCACCACCGCCCGGACCCATGTCGATCACATAATCGGCGTTACGGATAAGGTCGAGGTCGTGCTCGATCACGACGACTGTGGCGCCCTTGGCAACGAGGCCGTCGAACACACTCAGCAGCACCTGAACATCGAGCGGGTGCAGGCCAATTGTGGGTTCGTCGAACACGAATACGGCATCATCCTGCACGCGGCCCATCTCGCTCGCGAGCTTAAGACGCTGCGCCTCGCCGCCCGAAAGCGCCGGCGTGGGCTCGCCGAGCGTGAGATAACCCAAGCCCAGGTCGTGCAGGGTCTGTAAGCGCGCCTGGACTTTCTTGAGCCCCACCGTGGCGTCGATGGCCTCGTCCACACTCATGTCCATGAGCTGCGGCAACGTAAGCAGGCTCCCGTCCTTGCCCTCGCGATGGATATGCGAGGCCGCGTCTGCATAGCGTGAGCCGCGACATGACGGGCAGACGATCTCGACATCGGGCAAAAACTGCACGTCGAGCGATATCGAACCCGTGCCATCGCACGTAGGGCAGCGCAAGGCGCCGGTGTTGTAGCTAAAGGCGCCTGCCTTGTAGCCGGCTGCCTTGGCCTCGGGCGTACGGGCGAAGGCGCGACGCAGTTCATCATGGATGTCGGCATAAGTCGCTACCGTCGAACGCACGTTGGCACCGATGGGCGTGGCGTCTATCAGGTTGGCACGTGCAATGCCCTCGGCATCGACCCAACGCACGTGTTTTGGCAGGCGCTCTCTGGCTGCCTGCGCCTTAAGTGCCGGGATGAGTGTCTCGAGCACCAACGTCGTCTTACCCGAACCCGAAACGCCCGTCACCGCGACAAGGCGACCGCGCGGTATATCGACTTCGAGCGGTTTGACGGTATGGATGGCATCGGTCGCCATGCGGATATGGCCCCGGTCAAACATTTCGTCGTCAGGCACCTGCGGACGCAAGCGCTCAGGCTCCGAGCGCAAAAATGGGGCGATGCGGCTGCCCTGCGATTCTTCGACCTCGCCTACCGCGCCCGCGGCGATCACATTGCCGCCGCCTGCTCCGGCAACGGGGCCCATCTCGACCAGATAGTCGGCTTCCGCCAGTACGCGCGTGTCGTGGTCGACAACGACCACGGTGTTGCCGTCATCCACCAAATCGCGCATCACGCCTACCAGGCCGTCGACATTGGCAGGATGCAAGCCAATCGAGGGCTCGTCCAGCACATAGAGCACGCCCGTCGATCGGTTACGCACCACGCGGGCGAGCTGCACGCGCTGACGCTCGCCCGTGGAGAGCGTGGCACCGGCGCGGTCGAGTGAAAGGTAATCGAGGCCCAGATCGACCAGTCGACGGGCCGTGCTCAAAAACGAATCGCAGATATCCGTCGCCATGGGCTGCATCTCGGCCGGCAAGGATGCGGGCACCCCGCGCACCCACTCAATCGCCTCACCCAGCGTCATAGCCGCGGCCTGCGCCAGATTGATACCGCGCACCTGGGGATGGCGTGCGGCCTCGGAGAGACGCGTGCCGCCACAGTCACGGCATGGCCCCTCGCGCAAAAAGCGCGCCACGCGCTTGAGGCCCTTGTCGTCCTTAACCTTGGCGAGCGCATTCTCGACGGTATAGACAGCGTTGTAATAGGTAAAATCGAGCGGCGTGGCGCCCTCGCCGTTTTTGGGAACGTAGAGAATGTGCTTTTTAACCGCCGGACCGTGGAACACGATGTCGCGCTCTTGAGGCGTGAGCTGGTTAAACGGCACGTCGGTGCGCACGCCCATCTCGCCGGCTACCTGCTTCATCAGATCCCACATGAGCGTACCCCAGGGAAGCACCGCGCCTTCGTTGATGGTCTTTGACTCGTCGGGCACCAGGCTCGCTTCGTCCACCTCGCGCATGACACCGGTGCCGCCGCAGGTAGGGCACGCACCGCCGCTGTTAAAGGCAAGGTCCTCGGCACTCGGCGCGTAGAACTCGCGGCCGCATGCGGGGCACGTGAGCGACAGGCCCGCAGCCACGTTAAGGCTCGGCTCCACACGCGCCCCGCAATGTGGGCACACGTGATGGGCACAGCGGCTAAAGAGCAAACGCAGACTGTTGTTGAGCTCGGTCATGGTACCAAAGGTCGAGCGCACGCCTGGCACACTGGGACGCTGATGCAACGCGAGTGCCGCCGGTACGTGCAATACCTCGTCCACCTGGGCGTGCTCGGCCTGCGTCAGGCGACGTCGAGTATAGGTGCTGAGCGCCTCCAGGTAACGGCGCGAGCCCTCGGCATAAAGAACTCCCAGCGCCAGCGAGCTCTTGCCCGAGCCCGACACGCCGGCAATGCCCACGAGCCTCCCCAGCGGAATATCGATATCGATGTCCTTGAGATTGTGAACACGTGCACCGCGCACCTCGATAGCCTGCGGGCTCATCTTCTGTTCCGTCACCTTTATCACCCTACTCATGCCATAAAACGCGGTCGCGGATATACTCGCCCAGCATGGGCACGGTAAACCGCACAAGGCCGTATCCGGCGGCCTCGATGACGCGCTCGCGAATCAGGCTTGCGCGATATTTACTCGCCCAGCTCTGGGTACGGTCGCAGCGCTCAATGATATCCGCCGTGCGCGTCGGCTTGTCCTCGTCAACCGCCATAGCCTCGATAAAGAGGCGCTGAGGGCTGCGCAGACCGTAATACAGAGGTGCGTCAACCGCTTCGTAGAACTCGGAGACGGCATCCGCATGGCCATTCTCGACATCGCGCCTTTCGATGACCTGCGAGCCACGCCGGACAGCAGACCGCCACATGTAATAGCCCACCAGCTGAACCATATAGGGATGCCCCATGCTCTTGCGCGCCGCAAGGTCCGCCGTCTCCGCGTCAACGTAAAGACCAGCGTCTTTGACCGTCTGGATATACGAATCGCGCACTTTGGGCAAAGATATTGCCCCCAACGTACGCTGCTGGGCACGCCGCAAAAACGTCACGCTCGGCTCTTCGAGCAGATCGTCAACCATACTGGGCAAGCCGGCAAATACCAGCGCAAGACCGCGCTGGTCGCTATCGGGCAGACCCGTAGCATCCTGATCTCCGAGCACCTGCTGATAGAGGACGGCAAGAGCCGCCAGTTCCTCGATAGACACCGATTGTGCCTCGTCAATCGCAAACAAGACGCCCTTGCCCGGACCGAGCTTCTTGAGACGCTCGTTGACCAGCCCTCGCAATGTCTCGCCTTTTGCCCGCGCCGCCTCGACCGACATCCGGCCAAACGACGGCCCAAACTCCATTGACGTCACAACGGGTTTATTCGAGCGAAGCGCGTCGGCCAAGCGGTCGCACAAACCAAGCGAAGCGGAATCGGAGACAACCGCCCATCCGCGCTCGCTGGCTAAACGTTGCAGCTCCCGCAGGAGAACCGTTTTGCCACAGCCGCGGTTTCCCGTAATGAGCATGAGCCTGCCCGGCGCTCCGGCGCCGTTGTCGAGCCCTTCCTCAAAATCTTCGATGACCGACTCGCGACCGATGAGTATCGGAGGCCGCTTACCAGCTGTGGGCTTAAAGGGATTTGGATTCATATCGGCCTCCTCGGATTGGCAAACCCTGGTAACAGTTATACCAACTTATACTGAGTTATACCAATAGCATGTGACAAAGGGGCTGTCCCTTTGTCACATGTGGCCGAAAAACTCGGCGTCTGCTGCTCGCCAGGGACGGAAGGTGGCGGGATCGATCTTTACGTGCGCTGCGGCGGGCACGTCATACCATTTGACCGTGTAGCCGGCGCCATGAGAGCAAAAGACCGAGTCGGGTGTGTTGGGCAGATCGGCCTCGGGCTCATAGGCGGCCGTCTCGATTACGCGCTCGGCATCATGGCAAGCCGCATAACCGGCGAACTCCAGGTACAGATGACCGCGCCCGCTCGTGTAGGCAGCCACCTCCAGCGCGTAATCCTGCACCTCGGATGCCGGCACGCGACCCACAAGCTTCGCTCGGTCTCCCGCCATCGTCGGCGGCTCGTACTCGGCACCCATGCGTGTGGCATCTGACAACGCCCGGCCCACGCACTCCCCCGGCACCTCGAGCTCAAAGTGGTACCACGGCTCCAGCAACACGTCTGCGCCGACCTCGCGCGCCTGCATAAAACCCTGGCGAATCGCGCGATACGTGGCCTGGCGAAAATCGCCGCCCTCGGTGTGTTTGGCATGCGCGCGGCCGCCCGTGAGCGTAATGCGCACATCGGTGATGGGCGAGCCCGTCAGCACGCCCAGGTGGTCGCGCTCCATAGCGTTGGTGAGTGCCAAACGCTGCCAGTTAAGATCGAGCTCGTCGGTCGAGGTCACGGTGCCAAACTGCACACCCGAACCCGCCGGCAACGGCTCCAGGCGCAGATGCACCTCGGCATAGTGGCGCAGCGGCTCAAAGTGGCCCACGCCCTCGACCGGCCGCGAAATAGTCTCCTTATAGAGAATGCCGCCGGGCTCAAACGCAACCGAAAGGCCAAAGCGATCGGCCAACACCCGCTGCACGACCTCGAGTTGCACGGCGCCCATCAACTGCAAATGGATCTGCTCAAGATGCGTATTCCAGCTTACGCCGAGCATGGGATCTTCGTCCGCCAACTCACTCAGCGCTTTAAACACCGCATGAACGTCGTGTTCGCCCGGCAGCACCGTATAGGTGAGGACCGGAGCGATGACGGGCGCATCGCCCGCGGGCTCCGTGCCCAGGGCGTCCCCTGGGCGAACGTGCGCAAGACCCGTCACGGCGCAAATACCGCCAGCAGCAACTTCTTGGGCAAGCTCATACTTCTCGCCGTTATAGATGCGTACCTGATCGACCTTCTGTTCCCACGCCTCGGCACTGGAATGCCCGCTGATCATCTGTTTTGCGCGCAGCGTGCCGCCGGTCACTTTAACCCAAGCCAAGCGCTCGCCACGATCCCCGCGGCTGACACGATAGACGCGCGCGGCAAACTCCGGGAGCCACGCCTGCTCACGCATCAGCGCGCATATACCATCCAGTAGCTCGTCAACGCCTTGGTCCTTGAGCGCCGAGCCGGCAAAGCAGGGAAAGAGCTTGCGCTCGGCAACCATGCGCGACAGCGTTGCGACAGAAAGCTCACCCGCTTCAAGAAACTCCTCGAGCGCCGCTTCGTCCAACGCAGCAGCGTCCTCCTGAACGGCGCCGCCCGCCAGCAGCTCGTTGGCATCCAGGCAGCCCTCGGAAAGACGCTGCCCGAGTTGTGCCAGCAAAACATCGCGGCCGGGATTCTCCAAATCGATCTTGTTGATGAAGATGAACGTCGGGATGTCATAGCGTGCAAGCAGGCGCCACAGGGTTTCGGTGTGCCCCTGCACGCCATCGTTGGCGCCCACCACCAGAATCGCGTAGTCCAGGGCACGCAGTGTGCGCTCCGCCTCGGCAGAAAAATCGACATGGCCGGGAGCATCCACGAGCATGACGTGGGTATCGCCGTGGTCGAGCACGGCCTGCGACGAGAAAATCGTGATGCCGCGCTCGCGCTCGATCGTGTTAGTGTCCAGATGCGAATCGCCATCGTCCACGCGGCCACGCTTGCGAATGCGGCCCGCGTTGAACAGCATGGCCTCGGCCAACGTGGTCTTGCCGGCATCGACATGCGCCAAAATTCCAACGACCGCTTGCTTCGACATGGCTCTCCTCTTATTGCAAGCCCATCGCACGCGGCAACGGGCGTTCACGCTCCACACTGGATGATACAATTTACGGGCCGGTGGGCGAAGCGGGCCCTATCCTCCGACCGAGCTCATCGCCCCGCGTTGCCGCGCGGCGATTTTCGTAGGTTCGCGCCTTGCGAAAGCCGGCACCTCCCCTTTTTGTCTGCCCGGGTTCATCTGGGGCGGTAACAATGCGAGTCCCACAACGACGCGTTTTACCAAAAATGGCCCCACTCGGGGCCATTTTTTATTTGAGCTGGGTGATGATACGTGCCTTGGCTCCTACGCCTCGCGCAGCCAATCAAACGCGACACGCGCCGTGCCGTCGGACACATAGACGATACCGACACGCTCGAACCCCGCCTTGGCGATGGCGCCCTGCATGGGCAAGTTGTCCTCGTGCGTGTCAATACGCAGATGGTCGGCGCATTCCTTGGCAAAGGCAAACATCGCCGCCGCGATACCGTGCACGGTGCCGTCGGATGCCACGCGATGCAGCACGGCATACGGAGTGTCGCTGCGCCATTGACCGTCCTCAATCACGTCATAGCACTCGTCCGGACCCGGTAAAAAGGCAAACGTCGCCACCACGCGGCCGTCGACTTCGCACACGTAACTGCCACCAGCGGCAATATCGGCAGCCAGCTGCTCGGCCGAAGGCGTGCCCTCGGGCCACTGCGTGGCGTTGCCATGCGCGCGCATAAAGGCGCGGGCCGCGTCATAGATAGCCATGACGGCGGGAATGTCGGTATCGAGGGTTTTTCTGATCATCACGCGGCGACCTCACGTTTATTGGTATCACTTTGATTGAGCAATGATACCAACGTTTGGAGAGGGGCGCGAAGCAGATGGGTAGCAAAAAGCGAGCCGCCTGGTCAAAAGCCAAAAGCGAGTTTTTGGGCGCTGCCACCGGCGGCGATATGAGCGACCTGTTTGCGCGCGAGGATGAGCGCCGCGACGCCCTGGACGCCGAACGCGATGAGGCGTGGCGCTACAAGTCGTGCGAACGCAAAAACCGTTACGACACGCGCGCCGAGGCCGAGGCCGTTATGGCCGACTGCGAAAGCCGCGGGCGGCGCGGCTTAGCCTGCTACAAATGCGAATACTGCGGCGGCTGGCACCTGACGTCGCACCCTTGGAAATAGGCTCCCCATTGGCGCAATGCCGGCCATTGCGCACGGGCTATGGACGCGGCGGCACCAACACATCGTAACGAACGGCCTTGCCCGCAAGCTGATAGCTCGGCTTAACGCCGGCAAGCAGTGGCCCCTTCACCGGCCGCTTGATAACGACCTTGCGCGGGTGCACCGCAAGCGCGGCTTCGACCAGCGTCTCCTCATCGGCGCACGGCTGTTCCAGATGATGCAAGAGTTGGAACTTCTTTTTCACCGCCGCGCTCTTGGTGCGCCCGGGAAACATGGGGTCCAGATATACCACGTCGGGAGCGGTGAGCTCGCCCTGCCCGATCAGCTCAGCTGTATGGCGAAGGCCGGCAATGCTGTCCTCGCCCGCATGTAAGCGCATGCGGGCCACGGCTGTCGCAAGCGCCGGATCATCTGCCGCGCGATCCAGGGCATCCTTGAGGAGCGCCGCGATCACGCAATCCTGCTCATACAGATCGACGGTAAAACCCGCGGCCGCCAGCAGCAGCGAATCCTCGCCAAAGCCTGCCGTGGCGTCAATCGCCCATGGGCTCTCGATGCCTTTTGCGCGCGCAGCCTTTACCAGCAGCTCTTGCTGCAGACGGCCCTGCTTGAGCCGCGGAAGCATGCGAGTAAAATCGGCACGCAGTTCCATCGTGCCGTCGGTGAGCGTGAGGCCCTCGGACGTCCCGGTCAGCTCAAGCCCCGCGGCCCGAGCAATAGAAAAGGGATCGACGACGTCCATGGGTACTCCTTAACAAGCAAAACGAATACGTGAGCGCCGTTTATGTCGGCACCCAACCGTCCGCTATTGTCCCACATGCGACATGGCCCACAGCATCCCAATGCAAAGCACCGCCATCAATCCCGTGCACACGGCAGCGATCACAGAATCACCCATGCGCCTTCCCAACGACCGCGGCTCACGCACTTGCCCTGCTCCGTACATCATGGCTCCTCCTTGAGACCAGCTCCTTGTTACGGCCTCATCATCTCAGTGCCGCACATGAGCTGCCATCGATTTGGCTTACGTCCAGCTTTCCTTTTTGAAAGGTTGGGTTTGGCTGCGCGGGCTCAATGCGCTTTCAAACGCATGCATCGCCGCGTTGAACTACAATGTGCTTCACCATATGTGCAGTACATTGGGTGCGCCAAGTTGGCGTACTCGTATCGAAAGGACCAGCCATGAGCTTCACTCGCAAGACTCTCAAAATCCTTGCTCTCATCTACTTTGTTTTGGGCATCGCCAGCCTCGTCACCGCCGGCGTCGGTATCGCCACGGGCGGTCTCGATTCCACGTACGGTTCGTACGCCACGCTCGCAGCGGTCGTGCTTATCGCCAAGGGTCTCGTCGACCTTGCCGCAGGCGTCGCCGGTATCAAGGGCGCCAACAAGCCTTCGCAGGTGGACGGCGCGTTTAAGCTCGGTATTGTTGCCGCGGTCGCCACGCTTGCCCAAGCGGTGCTCACGCTTCCCGCGTTTGGCGGCGACGCCATCAACTTTGGCGCCTTTGTCATCGTGGTGTACGACCTGTTCTTTGTTCAGCAGGCACACGACGTTAAGGCCGAAAACAAGGACCGCCTGTAGGCACTTGTCCCCCGCAGCTCCCTGCAATCAAGCAACCAACAAGGACCGATCGCGCAGCAGCGCGGTCGGCCCTTTACGTTTGCCCAGATAAAACCTGCCAAAATAAACCTGTCCCTTTTTGGCAGGTTGTTAGCTGTGACGGTACTCGGCGATGATGAAGTCGATGTCGGTTTGAAGGGTGTCCAGGTTTGCCAGGCGCTCTTTATCGGCAGGGCGCGTGCGGTAGTAGTACGGCGTCATTTGGAACACCGCCTCGATGTCAGCCTGGGTCTGGAGCGTAATGTTCGCAGACACCCGCAGCGTTGAGACCAACTCGAGTTCGGTGGTCTTCGGCAGCTTCTCGTCATTGAGATATGGCGTGTCGTAGAGCACCTCTTTGAGGCCAAACAGATGCCGAGCACCCGGCACCACGGTGTAGAGCGAACCCTCTGGCGCCAGCACGCGGGCAAACTCACGCTCGTTAAAAGGAGCGAAGAGCTCGGTCACCATATCAAAGGCGCCATCAGCCACGGGGATATCTTTCATGTTGGCCACGAAGTACGTCGCATCGCCGCGCTTGGCGGCCAGGCGCACCATCTCTTTGCCCAGGTCGAAACCGTAAGCATCTACGCCCGGCACCGCACCCATGGCGCTGGTGTAGTAGCCCTCGCCACAGCAAATATCGAGCAACGTCATGGGGCAGTTCGTTGACGCGGCACGACCAGACACCCGCTCACGCACCAGCTCGACCATCGCATCGCGCAACGGCGCATAGTAACCGCGGTTCAGAAAGTCGCGACGGCTGCGTGCCTGCGACTTGGGATCGCCCATGGAGTCACCGCTCTTGGACGAGCGCAGCAGATACAGATAGCCCTCGCGCGCACGGTCAAATCGGTGTCCGCCCGCGCATGCAGCACCGCGTTCGTCGTCCACCAACGGTTCATGGCAAACGGGACACAACAACATGGCAACTCCTTAGCGCGAACAACACAACGTCCACCATTGTCGCACGCCTTCCCCACCTAGTCATAGAAGAGACAAGGAGTGTCCCCAGCTGCCGACAGAAAAGGAACGTCCCTAAGTGCCGGCTGGCTGCATTAGGAGTATCATCGTCTGCGCAAATAAGCACGAAAGAGCATATTAGAGATTGAGAGCGTATGGCAGACACCGCATCTAAGCACATTGACATGACCACCGGCTCGCTGTGGCGCAATATTCCCCTGTTCGCCTTCCCCGTAGCCGCCACGAGCATCTTGGAGCAGCTGTCGAACCTCATCGCCACCGTCATCATCGGTAACTTCTCGGGCGACCAGGGAACCCTCGCCATGGCAGCGGTCGGCTCCAACGTTCCGCTTACCAGTCTTATGCTCAACCTGTTTATCGGCATGTCGCTTGGCTCCAACGTGGTCATCGCCAACGCTATCGGCCGCAACGATCAGAACATGGTCAACCGCGCCGTCCACACCTCGATTCTCATGGCGCTTGTGGGCTTTGTCGTCATCGCGCTGGGCGAGATCTTTGCCGAGCCCATGCTCGCCGCGCTCAACGTTCCCGCCGAAACCATGCCGCTCGCCTCGCTCTACCTGCGCGTCTTTTTGCTGAGCATGCCCTCGATCTTGCTCTACAACTTTGAGGCCGCGATCTTCCGCTCCGTCGGCATCACCCGCATGCCGCTGCAGGCGCTTGCCGTGTCCACCGTCCTCAACATTGGCCTGGACCTCATCTTTGTCCCTGTACTCCACTGGGGCGTCGCGGGCGTCGCCATCGCCACCGCCATCGCTTACACCGTCAGCGCCGCTACGCTCTTTATCCGCCTACTCAAGACCGACTCCGTCGTCCACGTCACCCCACGCGACTTAGGCTTAGACCCCGTCGCCCTCAAGCGCATCGTCAAGATCGGCCTGCCCGCCGGCATCCAAAGCGCTGTCTTTGCCGTCGCCAACATCATCATCCAGTCTGCCATCAACAGCCTTGGCACCGAAGTCATGGCCGCATCGAGCGCCGCCATGAGTCTGGAGTACGTGTGCTACAACCTGCTCAACAGCTTTAGCCAGGCGTGCACCACCTTTGTGGGACAAAACCACGGTGCCCGCCAGATCGATCGCTGCACCAAAACGCTTAAGGTCTGCCTGGTCGAAGGCGGTATCGTTGCACTCACCACGATCATCGTTATTGTCGGCCTGGGACGCGAGATCTTGTCGCTGTTCAACAGCGACCCCAACATCGTCTCGATCGGCTATATCCGCGTGTGTTCGATCTTCCCGGCGTACGCCTTTAGCATGTTCTACGAAAACATGTCAGGCTACCTGCGCGGCTTTGGTATCTCGCTCACGCCCGCCCTCATCACCATGATCTGCGTCTGCGGCATCCGCTTCTATTGGGTGTTCTGCGTGTTCCCGCACTTCCGCACCTTTGCGAACATCATGATGGTCTACCCCATCAGCCTGGGCACCACGGCGTTCTTTATGGTCGTGGCGGTGCTACTCTGCCACCCGGCACGCACCTATCGCGCCACCCAAGCCAAAGCGACAGCCCGCTAAACACCGCACTCAACGCCACGCCAGTCATTAATTGACAATATGTGAGCTCATATAGTCGATAAAGCGCCTCGTGGCGATAGGCATGGTGTCCCAGCTGCGCCAGGCCGCCACTACGTCGCGCGAGGGGGCGTGCACGATGGGACGTACGCGAATATCGGCACGCATGCCCTCCACAGTACGACGGTAGAGCATACTCACGCCTAGGCCCTCCTCCACCATCGCCATGATGGTGTAGTCGTCGGTGACCTCGCTCGTCACGTGCGGCGACAGGCCATGCGCCGCGAATGCATCGAGCACCAGACTCTGTTCGCCCTCATCCAGCAGCACAAACGGCTCGGACGCCAGGTCGGCGAGTGTCACCTTTTCCTTTGCCGTCAGCGGATGCGCGGCCGGCAACAATGCCACCAACTCGTCGTGATAGACCACGCGCTTCTCGAGCCCAGCGGTAAATCCGCGCGCCGTAAAACAAAAGTCAACCACGCCATCGTGCACCCACTGGGCGTTGCGCGTGTAATCGCCCTGCTTGAGGGTAAAGTGCACGCCAGGGTGCAGGGCTCCAAAGTCGCGAATCACGCGCGGCAACACGGTTCGACTCACGTTGGTAAACGTCGCAATGCGAATATCAGTCGACGAAAGCCCCAGCAGCTCCTGGCGCTTGCCCTCGAGCTCGGCCTCGGCGGTCACGATCTGGCGCAGGTACGGCAGATACTGCTTGCCGTCGCGCGTAAGCGACACGCCCTGCTTACCGCGCTCGATAAGCGTGGTACCCAGCTCGCGCTCGAGCGCCTTGACGGCCTGGCTCACCGCACTTTGCGTATAGCCCAGCTCGTCCGCTGCGCCCTTAAGACTGCCGCGATCGACCACCATACAAACAATCTGATACCGCGATGCCATCGTGCCTCCACATCACTGCAGCCGTAAAACGTTTTGCCAGGGCTTTTTCTGCCTACATTAGTATTTCTTAATCATACTGAAGATACATTCGCTTTACTACATCCACATCTGGGAGCAGAATCCTTTTTGCGAAACCGTTCTGTAACAAAAGGAGTCCCATGGATCGCAAAAAAGCAATCGCGCTCTCATTTTCCGTTCCCGTCGCATGGGGCTTTTCGTATCCCCTCATGAAGATCGGCATGGACAGCATGAACGCCACGAGCATCGTCGCGCTACGTTGCATCATCGCCTTTGTGGTCTGCCTGCTGCTCTTCCACAAGCGCGCTTTCCGCATCAACCGCGACCTTATGGTCCGTGCCGCCATCATCGGCGCCATTATGGCAACCGAGCTCACCTGCATGTGCCTGGGCTCCAGCCTCACCTCTGCCTCCACTGCCGGCTTTTTGCAGAGCCTGACGGTCGTGATCGTACCGTTTGCCAACGCCGCCCTGCTGCGTCGCGCCCCCGAGCGCAAAGTGCTCGTCGGCACCGCCATCGTCACCTGCGGCATGCTGCTGCTCTCGGGCGCCGACTTTACCAGCCTGAACCCGGGCGCGATCATCATGCTGCTCTCCGCCTTTGTCTACGCCGGACACATCATTGTGGCGAAGCGCTTTGTCGAAGATGTCGACCCGCTGGCTCTGGGCGTTTGGCAGCTGGGCTTTGGCGGCTTGTTCTCGGGCATCGCCGCATTCACCTTTGGCGGCTTCACGCTTCCCGGCACGCCGGGCGAGGTCGTAGTCGTCGTCGCGCTCGCACTCATCTGCTCTGCCTACGGCTTTATCACCCAGACGCTCGTGCAGCCCCACGTGCCTGCCGAGACCACCGGCTTTGCCTTCTCGCTCGAGCCGGTCTGCTCCGCCGTCTTCTCGTTCTTCCTAGTCGGTGAGGTCCTGAGCCCCATCGCCTTCCTGGGTGCAGCTCTCATCCTCACCGGCGTCATGGCGGCAACCGTCGAGCTTCCGCGCCTCCGCGCACATGGACAGACTCGCATGGCAGGAGCGCCCGAGCACGTCTCGTAGACCCCACTCTTCATACAGCCGCGGCATAAAGGCAACCGGTGCGCCTTTACAATAGATGCCAACAGAGCATCTGACGTAAAGGAGCCCCATGGACACCGCGACCCGCGACCGCAACATAGCGACTTGGTTAGGCGATGCGCCGCAGCCGGTACGTGACACTACGAACCAGCTGCTCGAGCGCATCGCCCTTTTGCGTACCGAGCAAATCATCTACCCGGCACAAGACGACATCCTCAATGCCCTCGCCTACACGCCGGCCGACCAGGTCAAGGTTGTCATCTTGGGTCAAGACCCCTATCACGGACCCAACCAGGCAATGGGACTGTCGTTCTCGGTCCCCGCGACGCAAACCAAGCTGCCGCCGAGCCTACGCAACATTTACAAGGAACTCAAAGCCGATCTGGGTTGTCCCATTCCCGCCACGGGAGACCTAACCCCATGGGCACAACAGGGCGTCCTGCTCCTCAACACTACGCTCACCGTGCGCGAACATGCCGCCAACTCGCACGCCAAACTGGGCTGGAGCACCCTGACCGACTACGTTATCGAACGCTGCTGCCAGCTGCCCCAGCCGGTCGTCTTTTTGACATGGGGCCGCTTTGCCCAGCAGATGGTCGAAGGCAAGCTCGTCGCAACTGGTGCGGGCAAGGCAACCGGCAAGTTCTGCCTGGCATCTACGCACCCCTCGCCGCTTTCGGCCAACCGTGCCACGGCAGAACTCCCCGCCTTTATGGGGTCGCGTCCCTTCTCCGCTGCCAATCGGCTACTCGAACAGCACGGCTCGACCCCCGTCAACTGGACTTGCCTCGGCTAAAAATCGATATACCAAAAACGCGCCCGACGGCAATCTTGCCATCGGGCGCGTTTTGCTACTCGGGCCAGATAAACTGGGTGCGGCCGGCCTCGCCACCGTCAATGAGCAGGCTCTGTCCGGTCATAAACCGGTTGGTCACGCCCACAAAGTAGATCCACTCGGCGATCTCTTGGGCGGTGGCCCAACGTTTAAGCGGCGTGAGCTCCATAATCTGATTCCACAGGTGCTCGTCTTCCATCACGCAACGGTTGAGCGGCGTGATAACGCCGCCCGGGTCCACACTGTTGGCGATGGCCTGCGATGCCAGGCGGTTTGCAAGGTTCTTGGTGTAGGCGATAACGCCGCCCTTGCTGGCGGCATAGGCGGGAAACTCCGACCCCGTATGCCCACTCGCCGACCCCACATTGACCACGGATTTGATAGCGGGCGCCGGCTTGGCGACAAGCCCCTCCCCCACAAAAGCGTAGCGCTCGGTCACGTTGATGGTGCCACACAGGTTGGCGGCGATATCGTCGGCCGAATCCTGCGTACCGGCAACGTTCACGATCACTTGGGGTTCAAGGTCGCCTGGAAACGAGGCCGGCTCGCGGACATCAACAATCAGATGGCGGTAGCGCTCGTGTTCGATCGACGCCGGCAGCAGATCAAAGCCCACGACCTCGTGGCCCTCGTCCAAAAAGCGCTGCACGCATGCGGCTCCGATACCGCCCGAAGCACCCGTGATCAAAACCCGCATACTTGCTCCTTAGGCGGTTGCGTGGCGCTCGAGGTACTCGGAGCCCACATTCTCGCGCTCCCAGCCGCGCACGACCTTGTAGCCCACGGGGCTCAGGAAGACCTCGCACAGCAGCTCGGCAACAGCGCCCGTCAGCGAGCACATGAGGACCTGCACCCAGGTCCAGCCGAAGAACGTGTGGCTCACCACAATGGCAAAGACCAGATTGTCGATAAACTGGCCAACACCCGTGGACACATAGGAGCGGAAGGCAAAGCTCGCAAAGTTATTCTTTTTGAGCATGCGGCCGAGCGACTGGTTGAGCGTGGAGTTAACCACGGCAGAAACGAGCATTGCCAGCGAAGAGCCCAGCACCACGTACCAGGTGCCACCGATGGTGGCGTTAAGGGCAGTGTTGACCTCGATCATACCCGTGTCGTAGTAAGCGCCCCACATGCCGGGCGTGAGCGAGCATGCCCAAAAGCACAGGCTCACGGCCAGGTTGACCAGCAGCGCGAGGATAGAGATTTTGATGGATGCCTTGGCGCCAAAGCGCTTGCAAATCATGTCCTGGCACAAAAACGAAACCCAGCTCACCACAAAGCCACAGTCGAGCGCCAGATACGGTAGGCTGATGAGTTCTTTGTTGGCCAGCAGGTTCATCATGATGACGCTCACGAAAAACAGCGAAACCGTTGCCGCGGGAATGCTCCGCAACAGGACCTTGTAGTCCTCCATGACCTTCTTGATCATTATGTACTCCTTTGGTTTTAGGTTTAACGAGCAGGATATCGGACCCGAACTGCTCGGACGCCCCGGTCTTGAGACGACGGTGGGTATGATAGCCGCTCACACGGCATCAGGCAAGCGAACGACGCGGCAGCCCCGCAGGGCCACCGCGCCGATGCGTTAAAAGGCCACGTTGCCAAACTCCGACAGGATAAGGTCGGGGTTGTGGTCAGTTGCCCAATCCATGTTCCACGGGCTCGTGAACAGCAGCAGCTTGCCGCCGCGCATGTCCTCGACGCGCAGGGTGTCGCGCGTGAGCGAAAGAGCCGGGATATCGATGGTGTCGGGGTCGTTCTGGATCCAGCGGATGTCCGTATAGGGCAGCGGCTGGCGACGAACCTCGACACGGTACTCGGCCTTGAGGCGGCGCTCGAGCACCTCAAACTGCAGCACGCCGACCACGCCCACGATGACGCTCTCCATGCCGGCGCCAAGCTCGCGGAAGATCTGGATGGCACCCTCCTGGGCAAGCTCCTCCATACCCTTGACGAACTGCTTGCGCTTGAGCGTGTCGACCTGCGTAATGCGGGCGAACATCTCGGGGGCAAACGTCGGGATCTGCGGATACTGCACGTGGCGCTTGCCGGAGCACACGGTGTCGCCGATGCTAAAGATACCCGGGTCGAACAGGCCCACGATATCGCCCGCGTACGCCTCGTCCACGATGGCGCGGTCATCGGCCATCATCGACGTGCCCGTAGCAAGCTTGAGCTTGCGGTTGCCCTGCACGTGGAAGGCGTCCATGCCGCGCTCGAACTTGCCCGAGCAAATGCGCACAAAGGCGATGCGGTCGCGGTGGTTCTTGTCCATGTTGGCCTGGATCTTAAACACAAAGCCGCTAAAGTCGTCGCGGCAGGGATCGACCGGTTCGCTGGTGAGCGTATCGGTATAGGCGCGCGGCGTCGGGGCCAGACGCAGGAACTCCTTGAGGAAGGGCTCCACGCCAAAGTTGGTGAGCGCCGAGCCAAAGAACGCCGGGCTCAGCTTGCCGCAGGCCACGGCATCCAAGTCGAGCTCGTCGCCGGCACCATCGAGCAGCTCGATATCGTCCATCAGGTTCTTATGGTTTTCCTCGCCGATGAGCTCGTCCATGGAAGGATCGCCCAGCTCGGCCTCGACCTCGGCGACCTTCTTGGTGGCGTTGGCGTGGCCGTCGCCCTCAAAGGCGATAACGCGACGGGTCTGACGGTCGAACACGCCGCGGAAATTGCGGCCGCTGCCGATCGGCCAGTTCATGGGATAGGTGTTGATGCCCAGAACATTCTCGATCTCTTCCATGAGCTCAAACGGATCGCGAGCCTCGTGGTCGAGCTTGTTCACAAAGGTGAAGATGGGAATGTGGCGCAGCGTACAGACCTTAAAGAGCTTTTTGGTCTGGGCCTCGACGCCCTTGGCGCCGTCGATGACCATGACCGCGGCGTCGGCGGCCATAAGGGTACGGTAGGTATCCTCCGAGAAGTCCTGGTGGCCGGGGGTATCGAGGATGTTGACGCAGGCGCCGTTGTAGGTAAACTGCAGCACCGAGGAGGTAACGGAAATACCGCGCTCCTTCTCGATGTCCATCCAGTCCGAGACGGCATGCTTGGCCGAGCTCTTGCCCTTGACCGAGCCGGCGGTCTGGATACTGCCGGTATAGAGCAGCAGCTTCTCGGTAAGCGTGGTCTTACCGGCGTCCGGGTGGCTGATGATCGCGAATGTGCGGCGCGACGAGATTTCATCCGACAGGCTTGCCATGCGGATCCTTTCTTGCATTGAGTGCATTACGTCGATGTAACCGTACTATTGTAGCCGCGAAATCTCGCTCTAGGGCGCCTATCAGGACAAATTCATCAGTTGGGGCCTGGGTAGCCGGCCCAATCAGCATTTGCCTCTTGCATAACTGTGCATAGTGTATATATACTGTGCTTACCGGTTATATACACGTGTAGCCCAACAGCTAAGGAGCCGCTGTGGACATTATCCTATCCAATTCGAGCGACAAGCCCATCTACGAGCAGATATCCTCGCAGGTCAAAGCTCAAATCCTTTCGGGCACGCTCGCCGCGGGAGCCAAACTCCCCAGCATCCGCGCACTCGCGAGCGACCTAGGCGTGAGCGTCATCACCACCAAGCGCGCCTACGCCGATCTGGAGCAGCTCGGGTTTATCTGTACCGTGCAGGGCAAGGGCTGCTTTGTTGCCGACGGCAACCAAGAACTCTTGCGTGAAAACCAGCTCTGCCATATCGAAGAGCTGCTTACGCAGGCGGCAGAACAAGCCGAAGCCCTGGGCGTCACGCGCGACAAACTGCACGAGATGCTCGACCTGGTAGCCCCCGAAACCATGCAGTAGCCATCTGCAAGAAAGGCTATACCATGCAAAACTTGCTTGAACTCAAAGGCATCTCACGCACTGTAAGCGACCGCTTTTCACTGCGCGACGTCACGCTTGCCGTGGAGCCTGGCCAGATCGTCGGCTTTGTTGGTGCCAACGGTGCTGGCAAAACAACGACGATTCGAGCCGCGCTCGGGCTTATAAAGCTCGATGCCGGCGAGGTGCGCCTGTTTGGGCAGCGCTGTGGCGCCGACGCGCCCGATGAGACACAGCGTTGTCTACGTGCCCGTGTCGGCCTCGTGCTGGACACGTGCCCCTTCCCTTCAACGCTCAAGGTGGGCCAGATCGAGGCACTCGTAGGCCCGGCGTACCCCACGTGGGACCGCAAAACGTTCGCCGGATTCATCGACCGATTTGGCCTCGATCCCAAGACAAAGGTCAAGGACCTCTCCCGCGGCATGGGCATGAAACTGCAGCTTGCCTGTGCACTCAGCCATAATGCCAAGCTACTCCTTTTGGACGAAGCCACCGCGGGCCTCGATCCCATGGCGCGCGAGGAACTGCTCGATGAGCTGCTTGCTTTTGTCGCCGACGGTCAGCACAGCGTGCTGCTCTCGAGCCACATTACGTCCGACCTCGATCGCGCCGCCGACCGCGTCATCTGCATCGATAACGGCTCGATTGTGTTTGACCTGCCGCGCGAGGACATTACCGACCGCGCCGGCATCGCCCACTGCACCCAAGCGCAGGCCGCCGAGCTTATGGCTTGCGTCGAAGGTGCCCATGCCGCCCGCCACGCCTATAGCGTGGACGTGCTCGTGCCCAACCGTCGCGAAACGCTCGAGGCCTTTCCCGAGATTCCCTGCGATCGGGCAACCATTGACGACTATCTTCGCCTCACGCTGAAAGGGGCTTCAAAATGAAACGCGCCTTTATGTCCGAGCTCGCCATCGCTCGCACGCTCATCCCGAGCATTGCGGGCGTCGGCCTGTTCATCTTCGTCGTGCTAACCCTTGCCAACGCATCGGACGGCGATTCCGGTATGAGCGCCGGCGCCTGCGCGGTCAGCGCCATGTCGCCCATCATGGTCATGAGCTCGCTGGCCGGCTTCGACAATCAAAACGGATGGGAGCGTTATCGGGCAACGCTGCCTCTCACGCGCAAAGACATAATTTGCGTACGCTACCTGTGCATCGTTGTCTTCTCGGCCATCATGGCCTGCGGCGCCGTGCTTTTGAACATCATCGCCCTTCCGTTCTTCAACAGCGCGGGCATGGCCTCGACAGGACAAACCATCTTTGAGATCGCAATTGCCTCGGCAGCATCGATGCTCATCTCCCTCATGATGGTGTTCTTGGCACAGCCGCTGTTCTTCCGATTTGGACACATGGAGGCACTGCGCCTATCCGTTGGCCTGTTTGCCCTACTCGGATGCCTTACCATGGCAGCGCTGAGCTCCTCCAACCCCATCAGCAACTGGCTCATGTCGATTGCCGGAGCAAATCCCGATCCCGCCGTTCTGGGCTGTCTGTGCGCAGGAATTGCCGTGCTGGCCCTCGCGCTATGTGCAATCAGCTGCACCGTCAGCACCAAGGTTTATCGAGTACGCGACCTGTAATCGACAGCTAAAAAAGCTTAGGTGGTACCCCGCTTATTTTTTCAATGAAACAAGGCGGCATAGCGTCACCACCGCCCCTCACAGCAGGCCGTCTAGTTCTTGGCAACCAAAAAGACACCGTCAGCATATCGAAGGTGAATACTTTTCCGAGAAGTGAACGAGTAAAAACAGTGCCCTGTAGCATCGACATTTTTAAGGACTCAATTCCTGCGGTTTTTGTCTAAGAATCCTGCAGTTTTGTTCGAAAAAAGCGTGCATGTTCCAGGGGTCCAGATTTACTCGTTCACTTCGCGGAAAACCATTCACCTTCGATTCGAGCCTTAACCAAATGCCCTCTCGAACTATGGCCCCTGTCTCACCACAGCGATATCAAAGCTTCATGGCGGGACGGTATCATCGGACGAGCGCCGTAAATCTGGCGCGGTTGTTCTTTGGGGAGGCATTTCACCCGTGTCGTGGGTCGTCGCAGCATTTGCGTCAGCATTCTTTGCCGGCATCACATCCATCTTGGCCAAATGCGGCATCAAGCAGACCGACTCCGATGTCGCGACGGCCATTCGCACCTGCGTGGTGCTCGTTTTCGCCTGGGCAATGGCGGGCATTTCTGGATCCATTGGAACCATTGGCAGCATCGAACCCAGATCCTGGCTCTTTCTCGTCCTCTCGGGACTCGCTACCGGCGCTTCGTGGATCTGTTACTTTAAGGCGTTGAGCATCGGAGACGTCAATAAGGTCGTACCGGTCGACAAGATGAGCACCGTGCTCGCCGCGCTGATCGCCATCGTGCTTTTTGGCGAGACGAGCAACCTTGCGGTTAAGCTCGTGGGAACCGCCGTCATTACCCTCGGCACTTTTTTAATGACCGAGAAGCAGCAATCCGCCGGACCCGAACAGCAGCAAGACCGGACCTGGCTCGCTTACGCCCTCGGCGCCGCCATGTTCGCAGCACTCACCTCCGTCCTCGCCAAGATCGGCATCGAAGGCGTCGAGTCAAACCTGGCCACGGCAATCCGCACCTGCGTGGTACTGGTTATGGCATGGGCAATCGTGGCAGCTAAAGGCAAGATGGGCCAAGCCGTGCACGTAGACCGCTACGATCTCGTATTTCTCGCGGCATCGGGCATCGCGACCGGAGCATCGTGGCTGCTCTATTACTATGCCATCGCCGCAGGCCAGGTGAGCGTCGTGGTGCAGATCGACAAACTATCGATTGTCGTATCGGTACTATTTGCGCGCTTGGCATTCAACGAAAAGGTCTCGCGGCGCAGCGCCATCGGTCTCGCCCTCATCGTACTGGGCACTGCGGCGCTCGCGGTTTGGAAGTAGCACGGCCAGCAGCCGCTACATCCTCACACCTGGCTTGGGATGCCTGTACTGACCGTGGGATGCCGTGCGCTTACCGTGCGAGATGGCAAATTTGGGACAACAGTGCAGGCAACGAAGGCAGGCTGCGCACTCCGGCTTTGTCCAGACGGGAAGGCCGTCGCGCATCTCAATCGCCGCCATGGGGCAGCGCTTGGCACACAGGCCGCAGCCGATGCAGCGATCGGCATCGACGGCAAACTTGCTCGTCTGTTGCATGCGCGGCAGCCCAATTGCGTGATACGCGCACGATGCAAACAGAGGCACGCGATGGCGCATCATGTTACCCGTGCGGCGTGCCCGCACCGCCTCGATCACGGCATCAATCTGCGCCTCGGCAGCTCTATTGATACCCTCAACCTTTTGAGGGTCAGACAGGTCGAAAACAGGCGTCCAGGTATCGGGCATCTTGACGCTCATCGCCGCATCCAACTCGAGCCCACGCTCGTGCAGCAGGTCGCGGGCAAACTTGGCAGATTGGCCGGTCGTCGAACCGTACGTCGAAACATAGAACGTATAGGGGCGCTCGCCGCCCTTTGCACCGGCAGCAATCGACAGGTCGGCAGTCTTCAAAAACTCGATCATCGGTGTCGGCAGACCCCAGGCATACACCGGAGCAACAAATCCCAGCTGGCAGGGGCCTTCCGTCGCAACAAGGCGAAGGGCTTCGGCATCAAAACGCTCAATCGACACAACCTTGTCGTCTGTCGCCGCCGCAATGCGACGCGCCACATGTTCGCTGTTCCCCGTCGCGCTAAAGTACAGGATCATCTCGTACCCCTCTGGAGTTGACTCGCGATTAACCGCGCCATTTGTGCAGCGGCTTGGGCAGTGGGATACCGGCGGCGATGACGGCGGCGATGATCATACAGACGATGCCTTTGAGCGGGAAGCACATGAGCAACAGGCCCACGACCATAACGGGTTGGCGCATGACGGCGCCCATCGTCGAGGCTGTGCAGACGGCGACGCAAAAGACCGGATCGGCGCCGGTGAGGATGGCAAGGCCGTAGCCCAAGCTCACACCCGAGAAGATAACCGGGAAGAAGTGGCCGCCACGCCAACCAAGGTTGATGAGGGCGGGCGTCAGCATGGCCTTAACAAGACCGGTCGCGATCAGCACGCCGGCGGGGATGGTCAGGTAGGTTTCCATGAGCACACCGGCCTGGGTCTCGCCGGCAAACATGGTGTAGGGCAGGACCGTGCCACAGATGGCGAGCGCCAGACCGGCTAGCATGGCCTTGACGACAGGACGTTCCCCTATTGCATGGGCAAATGCTTCGCTCGCGTGCTCAGAGACAAAGTACAGCCAGCCGCAGACCGTGCCGATCAGCGACAGAGGGATGAGCCAGGTAAGCTCCAGGTTGCCCACCACGGCAGCCTCGAACCTCGGCATACCCATGCCGCCGCCCATGAGCTGGCCGAGCAGCAGGTAGGTGCCCAGGCCGCCAGCAATCGCGATGCCGTAAACCACGGTCTTTTGCGCCTTGGGCAGCCTGATGGTGATCTCACCGGATTCGGAATCCTCGCCATCGCCGGCACCCTGGCCGTCAGCACTTCCGGCAAGCGGCGCCACAAAGCCAAACACGGGCGCGGTAAAGAGCGCCGTCAGGGCAGCCTGGGTGCCCAGCAGCGTGAGCTCCCTAAACTCGGCGCCAAAGCGACGCATACGATCGCCGACCCAGCTGCACAGACCTGCGATAACGCCGGTCAGACCGGCCTCCGGCCCAATACTTCCACCAAACAGCAGCGGCAGCAATGCCGCGAGCGAAAGCCTGCCCAGGTTGTCGTACGGGTAGCGCCCGTCTTGCTTAACCTTTGCCATCACCTGGTTGAGGTCATCGGTCTTGATGCCCGTCATCTTTTCGTACAGGCCAATCACCAAGCCGCCCAACAGGCAAACGAAAAACGGGTACGGCAAAAAGCCAAACGGGCCGCTGGCGAGTTCGGGCGAAGAGACACCCAGCATATGCGGGACCTCGGTCCACAAATAATCAATGCCGTGCTCCATCGCAAAGAAGAACAGCCAGACTGCGGCACCTGCGAACGCACCGGTCACGGCAACGCTAACTAAAAACAGCGCGCGGTTTGTGGGTTTGGCAAGGTTATCCATCGGGTCCTCCCGCGGTCAAAGTCGACATAGATACGTTTATTGTAGAGCGAGCGTTGCCGAACGAGCTAACCATCTGCGCCGCAAACGGCACCATTGGGATTCACAGTGAGGAAGGCTCAAGACTTATCCGTTGATAATCGAGGCAATCTCGCGCAAATCGTCGGCAAAGTAGATGCCCTGCTGGCGCCTCAGGCTCGAAAGCCCTTTATCAATCATGTGCCCGAGCAGTGCCTTGAGGTCGTTGTAGTAACCGTCCAGGTTATACAGGATGCACGGAGCACTCAGGTGCCCCAACGACACCGCGGACATAACCTCGGCAATCTCCTCGAGTGTGCCCGTGCCGCCCGGAAATGCGATGAACGCATCGCCGAGCTCAATCATCTTGGCTTTTCGCTCGGCCATATCACTCGTCACGATAAGGTCGTCGATTCCGTCGTGCTGAAACTCGGCCTCGATAAAAAAGCTCGGCTCCACGCCCGTCACATGTCCGCCAGCATCGAGCACGCTATCGGCGAGCGCGCCCATCAGGCCCGATTTGGACCCGCCGTATACCAGCGCGTGGCCGTTGGTGCCAATCCAGTTGCCCAGCTCCTGTACCGCAGGCAGAAACGCCGGGTCATTACCGACGCTGGCACCCAGATACACGGTGATATTCATTTCAGTCCCCCTCGTCGTGACGCGCGGCGCCCGTTCTAGCGTTGGCGCCGGCGATATTCGCGCACGCGGCGCGACAGGTCGGCGAGCTCGTCACGATCGAGCTCTTCCAAATGCTCAAGATCGTCCATAAAGCGCGCCATGGTGTCCTTTTGGCGCAGCTTGATGAGCGTATTGCAGTAGTTCACCGCCACGCCCGTAAGCATGGCGATATAGAAGATACTGATGACGCTTAGGATAACGGTAATGCCGCGGGCAACCGGCGTTTCGGCGGGGATATCGCCAAAGCCGATCGTCGAGACCGTCTCAAAGCTAAACCAAAGTCCATCGCCAAACGTAAGGGTCGTGGGCTCGGACAGCCAGACGGCCGTCGAGCACAGCAGATAGAAGATAAGAAACAGGCCCGTGATGCGCGCAAAGCCAGCCTGTCGCAACACATCGGCAAGCGTCCTCAACTTGTTCATCGCGACCCCTTTTCCCAGACGTCCAATCACGTTTGCTCGGTATTGTCCCACAACCGGCAGTTAGGGACGTTCCTTTTGTGCCGGCAGAAAGGGGCTGTCCCCAACTGCCGGGCGGGAGCGTTTAGCGGTGCAGCCGCCGGCTAGGCAGGCTGAGCTGGTATCCTTATGCGGTATTGTCTCGATTCGTTAGGATTGCACGTGAGAGCTACCGTCGCCCTTCGTTTAGTTATATCTCGCGCCTTGGTCATCGTGCTTGTCGCGCTTACCGTGCTGAGCGCCGCCGCGCCCGCCCCCGTCTATGCCGCCAACACCGTTCAACAGGTCAAGACGGTCCGCGTCGGCTGGCTCGTCAACAACGAGGGCTTCCAGGACGGCACCCCCGGCGAGCGCCTCTCGGGATGGGGTTACGAGTACCTCCAGACCCTGTCGTACTATACGCCCGGCTGGCAGTACGAATACGTCTCCGGCACCTTCACCGAACTTATGGACATGCTCGAGGCGGGCGAAATCGACCTCATGCCCAACATCTCCTACTCCGAGGAACGCGCCCAAAAGCTGCTCTTTTCCTCGAACCCCGAGGGCACCGAGCGCTACTACATCTATGCCAGGCCCGATCGCGACGATCTAGCCAAGGGTGACCCCCAAGCGCTCCAAGGCCTTACCATCGGCTGCAACCCCGGCGTTATGCAAACCTTCGTTGGCCAGCAGTGGCTCGCCAACGAAGGAATCACCTGCACATACAGGGAGTATGACGGAGGATCCGATCTCTTTGACGCGCTCGCAAACGACGAAGTCGATGCCGTCATCATGAACGACACGCTCTCGTCGCCCGATGCGTCACCCATGTTCTACGTTGGTTCGAGCGACTACTACTTTGCCGTCCCCAAAAGCCGCCCCGACCTAAGGGACGACATCAATGCCGCCATGTCGGCAATCGCCCGCGTCAACCCACGCTATATCGACGAAGTCAAATCTAACTACTCGGCCCAAAACAGCGGTTCATCATCGCTCAACGGCCCCGAACGTTCCTGGCTCGAAGCAAATGACAACACCATCACGCTCGGCTACATTACGGGCAAACTCCCCTACTGCAACGAAGACGAAGACGGCAAAATGGAAGGTTCGCTCGCATCGCTTGCGACGACGTTGCACGATAAATTTGGCATTACGGTCAAAACCGTCGCCTTTGATAACTACAAGATGATGTCAAAGGCCCTGTCAAAGGGAAGCATCGACGTTGCGCTGCCGGTATACCGAGATTACTGGTTTGCCGAGCAATCAGGCGTTGTGCAGTCGATATCGTTGGGGACCACATCCCTCACCGCCATCCACACCGGAAGCAACCTGAACAAAGACCTTCAGAACATCGCCTGTACCAAATCATCGTTTATCAACCGAAATGTACTCGAAAGTCTGTTCCCCACAGCGACCGTGACCGAATGCCAATCCGACGATGAAGCGTTCGACGCCCTCAGGAAGGGAACGGTGCACTGCATCCTCGCCCCCAGTTCACGCGTAAAAACCATCGGCGACCGTTATGATCTCGAGAACTGCGAGACGGCCGAACTCCCTGACACCCGTGAGCTCTCGTGCTGGATTTCGCGCGGAAAACCCGAGCTGTCGGGAATCATCAACAAGGGCATCATCAATGCCGGAGAATCGCTCTCCGCAAGCAATTACTCCTCAACGTCGTACACGGCGCAAGAATCGGACACGTTCCAGTTTCTCCACCGCAACCGCACCGCCATTGCAGCTACCCTCATCGGTATGTTGTCGGTCGGCATCGTCCTGCTCATCTGGGCGCTCGTGCGCGCTCGAACCGAGCGCAAAAAAGCCGATGCTGCCAACGCTGCTAAGACGGCATTCCTCACGCGCATGAGCCACGACATCCGTACGCCGCTCAACGGTATCCTGGGCCTTATCGAGATCGAGGAATTGAAGGAAGGCGATATGCAAGTCGCCCGCGAGAGCCGTGCCAAGGCGCGCGTTGCCGCCAATCACCTGCTCTCGCTGATCAACGACATCCTCGAGATGGGCAAAATCGAAGACCGCAAGCTAACACTGGAGCATGCGCCTTTTAACCTCAAAGAGCTCTGTGACAATACGCTGGTTCTGTGCAAGCTCCGCGCATCCGATAACGGCATCACCATGCAGGACAATAGTCTGCCATACGCCACGGGGCCATACATGGTCGGCAGTCCCATCCATATCCGACAGATCATGATCAACCTGTTAGACAACAGCATTAAGTACAACAGGCACGGCGGCTCCGTCACCTTTAGCTCAAAGACCAAGCCACTCGATAACGGGCGCGCGCTCTTTTGCTTTAGCGTTTCGGATACCGGCATTGGCATGGCTCCCGAGTTTTTAAAGCATATCTATGAGCCGTTTGCCCAAGAAGGTGACGATGCGCGCAGCAAGTTCCAAGGAACCGGCATGGGCATGCCAATCGTCAAGTCGCTTATTGAACTGATGGGTGGCACCATCGAAGTCACCAGCGAACTCCATGTGGGCACCACGTTCTACGTGGAAATTCCGCTCGATATCGACAAGAACCCCCAGACGCGGGCGAATACGGTCGAGAGGGCGCTCGACTGCTCGCTCGCCGACATGAACGTGCTGCTCGCCGAAGACAACGAATTGAATGCCGAGATTGCCCAGACGCTGCTAGAATCCGAGGGCGTCGTGGTCACCCGCGCCGCCAACGGCAACGAAGTCGTCGATCTGTACCTATCGCATCCCGCCGGCAGCTTCGATGCGATCCTGATGGACATTATGATGCCGGACATGGACGGCTACGAGGCAACCCGCGCGATTCGTCTGAGCGAGAAGGTCGATGCAGCCGATATCCCCATCATCGCGCTCACCGCCAATGCCTTTGCCGAGGACGCCAAGGCGGCACACGACGCCGGCATGAACGCCCATCTGTCCAAACCGCTCGACTTTAACAAGCTCAAAAACATACTCGCCCGCATCAAGAAAAACGGAGCTGTTTCGCTATAGTTTGTGCTCAACAACCATACGCAGCAGAAAGGACGCCAACGATGTTTAGGCCCTTACGTTGAAAGAAACGCGCCATCACCGACGAGGAAGCGCGCGAACTGCTCGCTACATGCAAGCGCGGCGTCTTTGCCGTCAACGGCGACGATGGCTACCCGTACGCCATTCCCGTCAACTACTTCTTCGACGCCGAGCACGACAAGATTTATTTCCATGGCGCCAAGGCTGGCCACAAGGTCGACGCACTCAAGCGCGATGACAAGGTCTGCTTTACCGTTTACGGCAACGAGTGGTACCAGGACGGTGACTGGGCTCCCTACGTTATGAGCACCGTCGTCTTTGGCCGTTGTCGCCTGGCGAATGACACCCCCGCGTTTATCGAGGACAAAGTCCGCCAGCTCGCCCTTAAGTACTACCCTTCTGCCGAGGAAGTCGAAGAGGAAATCGCCAAGGACATTAAGGGCGTCCAGCTCTACGAGATTACGATTGAGCATCTTTGCGGCAAGCAGATTCAAGAAAAGTAAGCCCCTCAGCAGGCCTCATCAATAACAATATGGCCCGGTTCCAACCCACCTTGGAACCGGGCCATATTGTTATAAAGCGTCGGCGGCGATGTGCGCCAGCGCCTCGACGAGCTCTTGCGAGCTCACAGGCTTGCTCAGGTGCGCGTCCATGCCTGCCTCACGCGAAAGTCTGCGGTCGTCGGCAAAGGCGTTGGCGCTCACAGCGATAATCGGCGTGGTCACGGCATCCTCGCGATCGAGTGCTCGAATCCGACGCGTGGCCTCAAGGCCATCGATACCAGGCATCATGATGTCCATCAACACCACGTCATACTCGTGCGGTGCGCTCGCGGCAAACGCCTCAACGGCAGACTCGCCATCCTTAGCATGCGTCACGACGGCACCGGCACGGCTGAGCGTAAACTGCGCGATCTCGGCATTCAGATCGTTATCCTCTACGAGCAAAACGCGCAGGCCCTGGAGCGCATCGCCATCGCCCGCATCTACGCGAACTGCCTGAGGAATCTCGGAGCGCTTACATTTCTCAAACGGCAGGCGGATGGTAAAAGTCGTCCGCTGCCCCAAGACGCTCGTAAAGCTCATGGTTCCGCCCATAAGCTCGACCAACTGTTTTGCGATAGGCGCGCCCAGGCCAGTTCCCGATGAAGCGCCTTCCACCTGTTGCTCCTCGCGGCAAAAAGGCTCGTAGAGGTGCTGTTGGAACTCCTCGCTCATGCCAATACCGTTGTCGGCGATCGTGTATTCATAGACGGGGACGCCATCCGCTGGCTCCACCTCGCGGCACACCAGGCGAACATAGCCGCCCTGGCGGTTGTACTTGACGGCATTGCCGGCAATATTGAGCAACAAGCGCTTGAGGTGCGTCACGCTCACCCGTGCATAGGGATGATCAAGCGCCTGCTGGTCGCAGATAATTGTCACCAGACGCTCCTCGGCCTGGCGCTCCAAAATATCGCGCACTTCACAGTTGAGGGCCACCAAATTTATGGGTACGAGGTTCAGGTCGATCTGTCCGCTCTCCAGGCGGCTCATATCGAGTGCCTCGTTGGCAAGGTCGAGCAGCAGTCCCGATGCCGTCCAGATCTTTGAGCGGCACTCGGTCTGCTTTTGCAGATCGTCCGCATTGGCATCGCCAACCTCGACCATGCCGCGAATGCCGTTGATGGGCGTGCGCAGATCGTGGCTCATGCGACGCAGAAACTCCGTCTTTGCCGAGTTGGCAGACGAGGCCTCACGCGCCGCCTTTGCCAGCTTGTCGCCATAGTCGCGCTCCTGCTGCAGCAAGTCCGTCAAACGTCGACGATCAGCGCGGCGACGCACCGTCACAACAACGGCTATAACACCGCCGTAGAGCACCAGCACGCCGGCGGCAACAGCCGCGGCGACCTCAAAGTAGCGCTGCGCCGAGGCATAGGTGTACACATAGAATTTGTGCGCTTTTCCAAATGTGCCCAAATACCACTCGCCGTCGGCGTTAACCAATCTGACCTTACCAGCCAGGCATCGATCCTTAATACCGTCGACAATGAAGACATCCGTCGCAGGCAGATCGAACACGCCCAATACGGTGGGTTCAACGGCATTGGTCGCAACGACCTTGCCGTCGCTTTCGATCACGATATTGCCGCTATCGATGGTTTCATAGCCATCAAGCAAGCTCTGCAGTTTGAGCGTATTGCTTGCAACTGCCTTCGCGCTCTGATGCCTTACTGCGACAACGATGCCCTCGTCATCCTGCCGGGTTACGCAGCCAATGTCTGCGACCGAATCATCCGCAAGCGTGATGCGGGCGGTATAGGACTTAAGCGGATGGGCTGCCACCTCCAGCACGGGTGATTCTTTGAGATACGTAGCGAGCGACCCGTAGTCCACATCGCCCGTCGAGGACTCGGACACCAAATTGCCCGATGCGTCCGTCACGATCAGCGCGCTCACGTTGAACTGGTCGGCGTATTGCTCCAGCATGGCGTTATCCACCGAACCGTCGCGCTCCATATCGCGGGCAGCCTCTCCGGCGATTTCCATAACGCGTATCAGGTTTTTGGTCGTATAGGCGCTGTTGAATGCATCGTAGGAAAGGCTCTGCGTCGCCACGTAATCGACAACGTCGGCAAAGCGCTGCTCGGCTTGGGCCGTCGTGTAATCGTAGCTCATCATGCCGGCAACAACCGAGAGCGCTATCCCCAGCAGAGCGACAAGGAGCCATGCCCCTGTCGAACGATTGTCCCGCTCCTGAGCGGCGTGGTCGGGCGCATCGATCATGACAGGCCCTCCATATTCAAAAATGGCGAAGGGTCATCGAAGTACTTTGACGCCAGGCGTTCCATGGTGCCATCGGCAAGCATTTCTTGGTAGGCATGAGTGAGCTTGACGTCGATGCCACGCGTATCGTTGATATCGAAAGCGGTGCCCAAACCGACCTCTAGCAGCGGCTCATCCAAAATGCGATATGCCACACCATAGTCTTTTTCGTAGGTGAGGAACGAGGACTCATGCGCGGCGATAGCGTCGACCAGGCCCTCGACGAGCGCCGGGTTCAGGTATGAACCGTCCGAAAAGCTGTAGAGTTCCTTGATCTGCGGAACGTTTTCATTTATGCGATTGAGCAAAATGTCCTCGGGCTTGGTGGTGGACTGAACCGCCACGATCTTATCCTCAAGATCGGCAAGCGTGTAGATATCGCTCTGGGGATCGACCGCGACCACCTGGCGGCTCGCAAGGTACGGGCCGGCCCAACGATATTCGTTTTCGCGACCCGTCATACTAAAGCTGCCCATGACACAATCGAGTTCGCCGCTCGCCAGCAGCTCCTTCTTCTTTTCCCAGTCGATCAGCTGGTATTTTGGCTTGTAACCAATGCGAGTCAAAGCCTCGGTCAATATCTCGACATCCAGGCCAACGATATCGCCGTACTCGTCGGTATACACAAACGGTGGATAGAGGTCGCTGCCGACGTTGAGCGTCTTAAGGTTGTCGTCTTTGGCCTGCGAGGCATCCAGGCCTTCTAATGCAGACGTCGAGGCTCTGCCATTCGACCCGGAACAGCCGGCTATCGCTACGACAAAGGCGCACGCTACCGCAAGCGCAACAAACAACGAAATGGCAACCGAGCGACGGGACCTTTTCATCGAGCTCCATACGATCCTGTTTACAGACTGAAATGGTAAAAAATAATAGCAAACAAAACCACACGAGTGCCCAATGGCTACAGACGTTTTACCATGTGGGGCCTTCCAGCCGACTTGGCAGAAGGCCCCGCATGCAGCGCTCACTTACCGTGCATTAAAAACGTAGCGGTCCAGGCGGTCGCACGCTTCCTTTACGCGCGAAAGCGGCAGCGCCAGATTCACGCGAATGTGGCAGGGCCCGTGGAACGGGCGGCCGTCCTGATATCCCACGCCCACGCGCGCCCCCTCGTCGAGCAGCCACTGAATATCGCGGCCATGCTCGCGACACCACTCGGTGCAGTCCAGAAACACCATGTACGTGCCCTGCGGACGCGAATAGGACACGCCCTCAAAATGCCCGTCCACGTAATCGCAGAAGTACTCGATATTGCCGGCAAGCACCTGGTTGAGCTCGTCCACCCACTCGTAGCCCTGCGGCTGGTAGGCACCGATAAGCGCATGCATGGAGAGGACATTCATCTCGTTGTAGTGGGTCTTGTTGGACACGGCGCAGATGCGGTCACGCAGCGTCTCGTTGTAGACAATGTGGTAGCTGCCGACAAGGCCCGCCAGGTTAAACGTCTTGCTCGGCGCATAGAGGGCAACCGTGCGCATGCGGGCATCCTCGCTCACCGACTGCGTCGGGATGTGCTTGTGCCCCGGCAGGATGATATCGGACCAAATCTCGTCCGAAATCACCACGCAATCGTGCTGGCGATAGATGTCCATGGCGCGCTCAATCTCGTCACGCTCCCACACGCGGCCGCAGGGATTGTGCGGCGAGCAGAACACCGCGGCATGGATGTGGTTTTGGGCGAGCTTGCGCTCCATGTCCTCAAAGTCCATGCGCCACACGCCCTGGTCGTCGAGCTTAAGCGGGCTGTGGACAATGCGATAGCCTGCGGCTTCGATAGACTTGGTAAAGCCGATGTAGGTGGGGCTGTGGACCAGCACCGCATCGCCCGGCTGAACATACGCACGCAGCGTCGACACGACACCGCCCAGCACGCCGTTTTCGTAGCCGATATGCTCAAGTGCCAGGCCCTCGACGCCATTGCGGCGACTCTGCCATTCGATGATGCGGTCAAAGTACTCGTCGCGCGGATTGAAATAGCCAAACATGGGGTGCTGCGCGCGCTGAATGATGTGCTCCTGGACCGTGGGCACCGTGGCAAAATTCATGTCGGCCACCCACATGGGGATGCGGTCGAAGCCCTCGTCGGGTGCGTTCGGAGCCATACCGGGAATTTCACCCCAAGAGTCAACGGCGATAGAGTCCATGCCGTGGCGGTCGATAAGCAAGCTAAAGTCGTATTTCATGCTGAGCTCCCGTGCAAAGCGGATTGTTTCGGTAGGCGTTATTGTCCACCAGCGCGGGCGGTTTTGGCGCGGGGTTTGGCGCTTAATTTGACGGGTGCGGACGAATGGCTGGTTAGTCTTGCGCGTCGTTGACGGCGACTACGGTTAGCTGGGTTTCATCGACTGTAAAAGATATGTCGAGCCCGGCGAAGGCCAGATGATAGACGCGGTTTGGCTCGTGCTTGCTGCCCGCGCGGCGCGGATCTTGGCGAAGGACTTCGACCAAGCCGGGGAGCTTTGCGCTTGGGACTTTGTCTTGTAGTGTTTGCGGGAACTCGACGTCGAGCTCTTGCCACGGGGCGTCCTCAATCCAGCCGCCCGTTGCATCCGGGTGGCAGTCCGCAAACGGAATGTAGGGCTTAATGTCGTAGATGGGCGTACCGTCGCGCAGGTCGGCCCCCAGCACATGGATGATGGGGCCGTCGTCGGTGAACTCGACACGATCGAGCCTGGCGCAGGTAAGCCCAATGGGATTAGGGCGAAACGGACTGCGCGTGGCAAACACGCCCACGCGCTCGGCTCCACCAAGACGCGGCGGGCGCACGGTCTTCGACCACTTGACGTTGGTGCCGGATCTGTCCTGCGACTTGGCATCGGCAGCTATGTCCTTAGCCGTGCCGCCGGGCGTTCCATTTTCGAAGCGCCACAGCAGCCATAGATGAGAGAAAGAGTCCAGACCCTCGACCGCTGCGTTGGAGGCAAATTCCGGCTCAAAGACAATGCGTCCCTGCAGATGGGGTGCCAAAAAACTGTTACGCGGAATGCCGAACTTCTGCGGCAGGTCCGTATGTATGTGTGCAATAGGTTCCATGCCGGTCATTGTACGGCATGGGGGCATGGGGCGTTGCGCGCAATTCTTCGCCGCGGTCCTCCGTCGTGCAACCAACGGTTGCTTGGAAGGGCACCTGCTGCCGCGTATGCTTAAGCCATCAACCAGCAGAAAGGAGCCGCTATGGCCTTTGCAGAAAAGCTCGTCGCTGTCCGCCGCGCCCATCACCTTACCCAAGAGCAGCTCGCCGCCAAGCTCTTCGTCACACGCCAAGCCATCAGCCGTTGGGAGCGCGGCGAGGTCACACCGGGCATCGACATGATGAAGCTCATTGCCGCCGTAACCGGCGAGCCCCTGTCTCACCTGCTCGAAATGCCCGAGCACTATTGCCAGAGCTGCGGCATGATACTCACGCCCGACGACTGCGGCACCGATGCCACGGGCGCCACGACCGACCATTACTGCAAGTGGTGCTACGACCACGGCAAGTACACCTACGCCACCACCATGGAGGCGATGATCGAGGATTGTGCCCCGCGGCTGGCGCAAAACACCGGCATGTCGCTCGACGAAGCCGTCTCGCTCATGGGCGCCGTCCTGCCGCAACTGGAGCGCTGGCGCACCGTGCAGGAAAACAATCAGAACCACCCTTAAAAAGGGTGGTTTGCTCTTAGGGTATAACCCACGGGCCCCGGGCTCGCGTCTAAAGGCGCGGGCCCGGACTTCGTCCAGGCCTAGTGCAT